>Ga0228535_1000965_pt1 | contig 58441 bp, 68 predicted proteins | sample SJ1metagenome_FD_168457 | JGI IMG/M metagenome (GOLD analysis project Ga0228535, IMG submission 168457) | Enriched culture of PCE-dechlorinating microbial communities from Ithaca, New York, USA - SJ1 | ecosystem: Engineered > Modeled > Simulated communities (microbial... > Unclassified | place...
CTGCAGCTTCGCACCCGTTTATTGCTAAACACGCACGTGCAGGTAGGGACGCCCAGAATGGATTGGGTGGCGTTCCCGATTTTAAACCGGGTTCGCAATCCGATTTACTGCTTCTTGTCGCACTGAAGAGTATCATTTGCTGCATTTTCAAACCTCCGAATGGTCTGAGGCGGTATGTATACTGCCTGGCCACGTTCGGCCAGAACCTCTTCATCATCGACGTTCAGCCTGAGTGAACCCTCTGTAATATAAATGACCTCAGGAACCGGAAGGATAGCATCAGGTGAGAGAATACCTCCGTCCTCTGATGTGAATACCTGCACAGACAGGTTTGATCCAAGGGATAACCCTCCCATCCGGTCAAGAAGTGAGACCACATCGAATATCGTGGTATACTCATCATACCTGACCTCATCCCATGCATCACTCGTGATCAGAATCCCTTCAGAGCTCTCCCATGATCCATCAGCAAAGCTGATACCGGAAAATGAGGCGATAAACAGAATATTTATGAGGATTATTCTGAAAAGAACTGACATTGCAGACATACTATCAACGTTGCCCGTAAAATGTTATCATGATTTTTATCTCATGCTCCTGTCAGATGAAGGGGCAGGTCGCCATCATCACATCCAATACAGAGGATTTATCAGAACCGACTACAGTGAAGGGCTCTGTCAGCCCCGGCAACAGAATCGGGAGAATTACCAGAAGAGGTATGAGCACCATGACAATCAATATCGAGTGGAGATATGACCTGAACCTACCTTCAGTCTTTGAATAAGAATGAATAATGACCAGAAAACCCCGATGATGCCGGGAACTGGAATCCAGCCGGGGAGTAATGCCGGATTTGCTGCATACATCAGTACAGAATTCCCCAGGGGTCATCTTCTCATGGTATCAGAACCAATCTCTGGTGCTGACTCATGTCAGATTTCGGAGCCATATTATGCAGAAAAATCATGCATTATGTTCAATCTTCTCTCTGCTCCTTCTACTCATGGTGTGCATCCCAGGTGGGGTGCTGGCAGAAGGACCTGATGAAATAATCTCTAAACCCGAAGTAACTCAGACGCCGGTACCATCCGATCCGATTCTTGGTTTGATCTACAATGGCACTGTTGATGTAAAAAGCTCAATATCAGTAGTTGCTGATTCCGGTATATCATATACGATACCAGGGAACACCCCGATTGGAGTGCTTGAGGCCCTGATGAACTCCGGAGCAATAGAGAAACTCTCCATTGGCGATGAACTTATGGAAAAGAAGGGTACTCTTCTTCTATATGGAATCGGCAACCTCTCATCAGGAAACGGGAATGGCTGGTTTGTAAAAGTGAACGGTGAGCGACTTGAAGATGTCGTTCTTGCTGAAACCATGGGTCTTTCACGATATACCCTGAAAGAAGGAGATGTTGTCCTGTACACTCTTGGCGATCCAAAAGGGATGGTTTCCGAATCGAAAGCATACCTGACCGTGACAATCGGGATGGTGGATGAGGCTGAACCTGAACCGGTGAAAGAACCATCAGCTGTGAATACGTCTGAAGAAAATGATGAGATTACGGAGATTACTGAAATTAACACCGATACTAAACCTGAGCAATCTGATGACGAAGCTGAACACGTTTCAGATGAGACCCCTGAAGATCAAAAACCTGAAAAGACCGCGAGTGGAGGTCAGGAAGTACTATACACCGGTTCTATGTCATTACCATCCGGAACCATCACAATTGAAACAACCGGCGGAGATTATGACATCAATGCTGCAACTCCGCTGGGAATATTACACGAACTTCTGGAAGATGACAAGATATCCGATCTGACGGTAAGCGATAAGGCAATGAAAAAGGGGGGTATTCTGATCCTGGAAGGAATAAATGATTATCAGTTTACAGGCGACAAAACCTGGTTTGTCCTGGTGAACAATGTCCTCTTAAAAGACTATCTCTATGATGAAGAAGGTCTGAATATCTATAAAATCAAGGCCGGAGATGAAGTCGGATACTACTTTGGTGAACCTTCAGAGCCTGCTTCTGCAGCGCAGGTTAAACTGGTTATTACCATCGAATAAATTTTTATAAAAAAGTAAATATGAAATATCCCATACAATAGGAACAGGCGTTCAGCAGTATGCTATACAGGATTGCATCTTTTATGGCAAGATAAAATGCCAGTTTCAGAGGATATATCTCACAAACCACCACTCCGGATTCAAGGAGAAATAGGGGGATGTCATGAATGAGATACAGATAGTTTATCGCCGGATTGGTCACACAATTGATAAGCAGGATAACTACACAGATTTTCAGATATGATTTCCTGATGAGAAGTGAGAGAACAAGACATTCACAGATAATTGTCAGAAACAGAGCATGAATAAAAAGGGGAATAAGATCCATACCTGAAGAGAATCAGGAAGCTGCCGGGGGAACCGGTTCATCATCACCTGACATAGGGACCTGTATCACGGTCCCATCCCTGTACCCGAATAAAGCAGCATCTTTTTTCACATCAAAGCTGGTTTCATTCAGGGCTGTTATGTTCAGGACAACAGTGACATTTTCAATCTCCAGATCATCTTCAAAAAAGGCCCCTTTTGGCAGACTGATGTTTGCCGTAAGAAATGGGAGGCTTGCAAGGTACGAAGAAACCCCACTATCACGTGTTTCATCGGTGAGCGCATCACCGGCATTTATATCGGCAATGGTATCAGGATCGATATCTGCTGATGGAATGGCATGCAATACAAATCCATCCAGTTTATATCCTCCCCCAAATGTTCCATCCTGTATGATAAAAGGATACTCCCATCCCCAGATTGCACTGCTGGTAAGGAAGATATAGTCTTTGAACTCCTCGAAATTCGAGATAGCATACTGATAGAAATTGGTGGACACCCCTTCGACCGCCACATCCGCTGATGCGGTAGAGAACAGAAGACCGGTAACCAGGATAAAGATAATCATCCGGTACATGATTATACACCAGATGTATACTCAGTCGTTCAGGACATCATCCTTCCGGTGAAAAATTTATAAAAGGGCCGGGTGATCAATGAGGAAGACACGAATCCGTTTATCAGAAATATCAGCCCGATCTCCTGCCATTATGCCTGCCGATACATATGAATTGGCACTACTCTTCTCTCCCCGCTCCATGAGTGATGCAGCCTGTTTGAAATTATCGGCAAACTGGGTCATCCGGTCAATAAAATCATAGTAGTTCAGCCGGACATAGTCCATCTTCTTTGGAAATGTACTGCCATCATTATTATTCCGAATCAGGTGACGAAGGTCATCAACCCGTGAACTGGTAAGAGCAGGATCTTCCGCTTCCCATGCACTCAGTACCTTCTTCTTACCTTCCTGAATCAGATCCAGTTTCGTAAGGACAAGATCGCGAAATGCCAGGTTCGGATCTGCAGTCGGGGTAGGCAGAGGCTTTTCGGTTATGACTGGCTGAACTTGTGTCTCCAGTAAATCAGGCTCTTTTACCTGGACAGGCTCCGGAGTCTGATTCACCATTTCTTCTTCCACTGCTAAGGTGGGTTCTGTCGTTGGTATCTCTATGACAGGTACTTCAGGTCCAACCGGAGTGACCGGAGCCTGCTGAACACACCCGGCCAGGAGTACACCTGCAAACAGAACAAGAATCATGATGGAATATCGTACCATACACTGATCTTGACGTCATATACCAATATGGTATCTAAAAATTCCTTTTCACCAAAACCCGTGAGGAGGAGAGAGTTATAGGATCATGTGGGTGACAACCATCCATCCCCTGACAAGAGGAGATCTCTGGGTATTTCAAGGATATTTTCAATGGAAGAGAGAGACCAAAATTTGAATTAATACGCATGAAAACAAAATATGGCCACATAATGGTCTTCATGTGGCACGCACTTCTGCCCATGACGGTTAAAACAGCCATTGTCATGATCCACCTGCGAAAATATGAGATTCGGAATAAACCGGTAATACTCATTCAATTTTTATTAATGAGCCATGTCACTCTGAAATTCAATTTAACCTGACGATATCATCTGTTTAATCATGACTCACCGATGCAGGGAGTTCAGGGTGATCTGATTTTCTTATGAGCTCAGAACAGGGAACAATTTCTCCCTGAAATTTATTGATTGATTTTTATTTCACGATTACAAGAAGTAAACTTTAATTGTACAACCGATGACCCTTTGGATCAGAGGTACTCGTGACGGATCCCCCGGAGCGGTGCCTCGCGGGTTCGGGGCCGGTTACATCCGCTATAGCCCATCCGCATGGTATACAGAGCTGGATTCCGGAAAATATGATCCACCGGTGATTTCACCGGTATGCCATTACAACTGTTGCAACGGATCGGTACTACTGGTGCCATCCGGTCTGCACACATGGATCACCTACCAGACACATCAACCCCACCAGACAGCACTAGGTAGAGTCGGAAAACCCCCCGGCATTCTGTATACCATTTCATCGGGCATAATCATCATTCACATCCCCCCTGACAGCATCCCATCAGGGCACCCACCGGTCCCGCCCCGATATTATCTAACCATGTTTCTTTTGACTTTTTACCAACACTATAAAAGACTCACGTTTGGGCATCCTAAAAGATAAGTTCTTACCTTCTCTCGTACCAGTATCAACAAGAGATATCAGGGCGGTGGGGATTATGGGATTTTGGAACAGAAAAAAATCTGATGCTGATGCACAAACTACCTGTTCAGAAAAAAAGCAGATTGCAAAGAAGCCTGAAAAACCGATCGTAAAACCAGACCAGGCCTGCCTACCCGTGAAAAAAGTAAAGATCCCTCTGAATAAAACGACCAGTGAGGTTAAATTTGTTCAGAATTCCATCGTTTTTCCCTGCCCCATCTGTAGTGAATTAAATACCGTAGACCTCTATGAACTGGATCCCATCCTGGGAGGAGAGACGATGTGTATGCATTGCCAGGACGTCCTGCACATACCAGGCGGGTATCAGACCCGTTCAGAGGTTCCAAAGTTAAAGGTTTATGCTGGGCTTCCCGTGGCAATACGAAAGTTCCCGCTTTTTTACTGGAACCATCCGGTCATTCATGAACTTGATGAGCAGGGTATTACCAGGATCATAATTCAGTACGGCCTCTGGGGATTCTGCCAGCGGTGTCATCATCAGTTCAGTCCGGCAGTCCTGATGAATCTTCCTCATACATCAGGAGAGATCGTCGATTACCGGTCACTCAGTTCGGAAGAGATGATGGAGATGAAATCGCTCAGGGCCGGAAGTTGTCCCTTCTGTTCACACCGGACTTTACTGGTCATCATCTCTGAAGTCCCTCATTATGTCATTTCGGCAAGTGAGAACCTCTCCCACCGGTGGGAAGAGGATTAATTTCCTGATGATAACCAGTCGTGAATTAATCCATATGCGATACTGTCATGTCCCGGAAGGTGCGGCATCGTTGATCTTGTAAACCATCCGGCATCTTCTATCTCCTTTTTATCAGATACAATCTCACCTCCGGCATACCGAGCGGTAAACCCGATCATCAGGGAGTCTGGAAATGGCCAGGGTTGTGAGCTAAAATACCTGATATCAGTAACCTCTATCCCGACCTCTTCCCTGACCTCCCGGTGCACTGCTGCTTCAAGCGATTCTCCAGGTTCAACAAACCCTGCCTGAACACTATACATCCCGGGAGGAAAATGAGGAGACCGGGAGAGGAGTATATTCTCTCCATCGGTAATCCGGACGATGACGGCAGGTGAAAGACGGGGAAACACAACCCTCCCACATGAGGAGCAGACTTTTGCTATCTCATCATGTTTCATGGAGGCCTTGCTGCCGCAAAACCCGCAAAACCGGGTGAGGAGATCAAAGTGGATCAGCTGTACCCCGCGACAAAAAAGACCGGGCAGATTACCAGATGCATGCCCTGCTATTTCCCGGAGGGTATGTGAGGTGTAGCCAGGGGGAACATTGTCTGCCCGTATCCCAAGAGCTACCCAGGCTTGGTCATTATAATTCCCCAGAGGTATCCTGCTGTGTATCTTTTCCTTTATTTCATCAGGGATTTCTGAAAAGATGAATCCTTCCGGCCCCTGCAAAACCTGACCATCAGTCCTGATAAGAAGACAAGAGAGTGATGATAAAGAATCCCCGTGCAGGTCCATCAGGGGGATTACATACGATGGGTGAAACATGAAACCAGTATTTGATTGAACCTGATTTCATATCATATCCCCCTGCCTTATGAGTCTTTTCATGTATGAGAAGATACTGACAGGGCGACAAACCGCTCAATAATCCATTCATTCCGGACTTCCGGATGGAAGAGCACTCCATACCAGGGATGTGTGGTATGTTTCACGACCTGGGCCGTGGAACCAGAAAGAGCAAGAGGAATCCATTGTGAGGAAAGGGTGGCAGTATACTGGTGGAGAGCATATCCTGAAAACTCCTCTCTTTCATTCATCAGGATATCTTGTCTCCCCATTTCTGTGAGATAAATGGGAGTCATTCCGATCTCGGTACAAGGCACTATCTCTCCCCCGGTCTCTGAGAGAAGCATCTGCATTCCGGCGCAGATACCCAATATGGGGCCGGTCCACCCGTTCAGAAGTGGTATCAGGTGGTGTGATCTGTACCAGCTATCAGCAAGAGCAGTCCCGCATATGATGATCCCAGTACAGGAAGAGTGGATCGTTGCCGATTCAATCCTGACAATACGAGTCTCATGACCGAACCGGTGCACAATACGGGATATCGGAGAGACAAATTCATCAATAAGAACCGGAAGGTCCGGGTTTGTAATATCAAGAATCAGCATCATGATCAGACCAGTTCTGCTTGGGTTATCACGTATCCTCCGGCCCCATGAAGAAACCAGGTTTCTGCATCCATAATAGTAATCCTCTTTTTGAAAAACGGAGCATTACAGACAAAACTCTCATACTCCCCCCCCTCCCCGGCAAGTGAGACATGGTACTTCTTGTTTATCTTCTTCATTCGCTCAAGAAAAGAGAGATCAAGGGGTATTCCAAGCCAGGTTTCATCGAGGGGTTCAGCAAACACCCCGGCAATAATCACTTCAAATCCGTCTGTAATGAGAGAGGAGAGGTACTGCTCCTGATCACACAGCCAGAGAGGGGAGAAGCACCAGAGGTTCTCCAGGTGGCAGATCCGTTCGATCCGGGATGCCTGATATACTGACTGGATTGCTCCGGTCACTATACCCTCAAGATCATACGCACGGGCTCCCCGCTGAATAGCCACCATGAGATCATAAAGTTCCTTCTCTTCGAGGCCGTCCGTCTCCTGAACAACGAGCGGAATGCCAGCAGCCTCTGCCTGAAGCCGGGTAAGCCCGATATTGGGAGTATGGAACATGTAACTTTCGGGATTGCGTGATTGTATTGTGATAAAACATGAGATCTCATGTCCGGTCTGAATCATCCGCCAGGCAGCGTACAGGGAATCCTTCCCTCCGGATAGCAGGGCACCGATTCTCATGCCACACGCTGCATAAGGTAAAAGACATACCCGTACGTACCCCGGTACTCTTCAAATATCCGTATTTCATCTTCTATTATTGCCAAAACCTCTTCCTTTACTGGTGAGAGTGACCCATCCATGCGAATGCGGGCAATATTTTCTTTTTGCGGAGCGTAAAAGGCATCCCATGCAGATTCAGGAAGAAGAAAAGAGCCTATCCAGCGGTACCCCACCTTTTCGATGCATTTCTGGTTATCCAAAACTGTCTGCATGGAAGGGTACTCCCGATCCCAGAACTCCTTGACAGGAGCCGGGGGATTTTGAATCAACCAGGTCATCTCGGAGACAACCAAAAATCCACCATTTTTCAGATGATTTTTCCAAAGAGAGAGGCCGTTTTCAAATCCTATGTTATATACCGCTCCTTCACTCCAGATCAAATCAACGGGAGTAGGAGGCGAGTATGATTCCATTCCGGTACAAACAGGAGTGATGAGGGGTTCAGGATTGATCTTCTTCATCCTCTGAATAAGATGGTCCAGAAATATCTGGTGCAGATCAACTGCAGTTATCTGACATCCGGCCCTGGCAAGTTCAAGTGTCTGGGCCCCGCTCCCACATCCCATATCAATGGTTACCGGACGGGGAGGAAGACTGGTAAGAAGACCGAAGGTATGCCGGGTGATCCGGTCATCGCCCGGGCCCTGACGGGGAAGATCTGCATATAACTCTAAGAAAAACCTGAAGGCCTCTTCGTTCTCCATCAGATCTGAGAAGTTTTCCATTATTTCCGCCGAAATCCGATTTTACTATTGTCCGAACAGGCCGGTGATTGCCGACCACATATTCGCAAAACCGTCCCCAAGGATCACATTTGGATCAATACCCAGGATGGGGAAGATGAATATGAAATATGCGAAGGTTCCGATGCTCGACCCGACATTTGCAAGTGCTGCAACAAGGACTACTTTAAAGAGCGGAATGGTACGCATCTCCATGATTGATTCCGCTTCCATGATCTTTTTGATATCAGAACCCCGTGGTTTCCGAATCTTTGCTTCTGCAATCGCTGAAAACCATCCGGCTGCGATAAGGGGATGAAGTGATGACAGAGGACTGACAACAAACCCCACCAGACCGGATATCGGGTGACCTCCTGCAAGCAGAGTGAATACGAACGTCAGAACCCCATGAATCAGGACCCAGTATACCAGGGCCTGGAGAAGTACCTCGGTTCCAACTCCTGAAAAGACAATGGCCAGAAGCAGAAGGCCGAATATGGCAGTTACCACAATACCAAAGATCAGTCCCCACGGGCGGGATTTCATCTGTGAGGTAAGACTGTCGAAAGGAGGAAGAGTTGCCGGATTTTGCAGGTACTGCTCAATCCCCTTCCGGTGTCCGGCACCAACAACGGCTAAAACCCGCTCATTTGCTGATCCCAGCCTGATAAGATGGTGAGACATGTATGCATCCCGCTCACCAATCAGGGCCATGGCACCACGGGGAGAATATTTGTAAAACTCCTCCATGGCAGCCTCTACTACATTCTCCTTCTTCAGTTCCTCGATGTCGATAAGATCCCCGGTCTTATCAGCAACGGCTATTGATCCGATAAGGGCATAAAACATCTTGAACTTTTCAAATAAGGACATTGATGCCCAGAACCGGTGGAGTGTCACCCGGATGTCCCGGTCGATGAGAGCAAGTTTTACCTGTCTCTCTTCTGCAGCGTTTATCGCAGCCTTCATCTCAGCCCCTGGCTCAACCCCGACATCCATACCGATTCTGCGCTGGATGTAGGCTAATATCCACTGAACCAGGAGCTGGGTGAAGTTTTTGGCCTGAAGAATGTCTTCTATCTCCGGGTTTTTCTGCTGCTGTTTCAGGGCCAGATATCGTCCCTGGTCAAGCTCAATTGCTACCACATCCGGCTGCCATTCATCAATCGCCTGCTGTACTTCATCGACACTGTGTTGCGAGACATGTGCCGTACCGATTATACGGATTTCACCCATAATAGTCCTTTATTCCTTCTGCATCAATCACAACCGGCCTTCCTGCCGGAATGGTTTCTGACTGTATTATCATTCGGATTTTCTCATCCTGTTCCCGTTCGTATGCATATCGTCTACAGAGATCAAAGGCGATAATCACTGCATCGGGTGTTTGGAAATCCTGATCTATCCCTTCACACGGGTAGACAGAAAGCCCGTTCTCATCAAGCATAAACGGATAGGTGCGGCATATCCAGGGTCGGGTTTCATATATCTGGCAGGTTGATCCGTCAAGAAACCTACATCTGTCCCCAATCCGGCGAAGTACCCATCCAAAGGTATAGTCGCGATCTCCTTCACAAATCCGGTCAGGATATGGCTCTGCAATCTCTTCAAATGAAAGACCGGTTGCTTTCATTATCCGGGTGATCTCCTCCTGCCCGACCATGACCAGATTAGAACCTGGTTCAGTCTCCCGGCAACAGGAACCGCACCGACGGCAGGAAAACCCCGTGCCACGGATCTGTTCAGCGAGTGAAACTGAAGAGGTCATCCTTTGTTCTGACCCGTGCATATGGAAAAGAAGTTCTCAAAGACCCGGTGGCCTTCAAAGGTATGACTTACCTCCGGATGCCACTGGATACCAAATATCGGCAGATGTTTATGGGCGATGGCTTCGTTGCCGCATATTGAAGAGGTTGCAAGCCGGTCAAAATCACCAGGAAGGGTGACGACCTCATCGGCATGGGATGCCCATACCTGCATCGTTTGTGGATATCCCTGCAGAATTCCGTCATGGTCGGTGATGGTAACTTCAACAGCTCCGTATCCGCCTTTCTGTCCGGACTGAACCGTCCCGCCAAACTCCTGCGCAATCACATGCAAGCCCAGGCATATGCCAAGAACAGGTTTTCCAAGACGAACATATTCATGGGACAATCCGGCGCGGGAGATATCAGGGCCTCCGCCAAGGATAATTCCCTGACAACCTTCACGAACCTCGCTGACAGGGGTGGTATTTGGTATCAGTTTTGCATCGATATCAAGATCCCGAAGAGCTCTCAGGATAAGATGATTAAACTGACCATAATTATTGACCACATATAAAGGGAGCATCTGCCCTATCTATTAGACCCTTCAGTAGATATGCATTCAGGGACTGTACCCTGAAACAAAAGAGATGATCGAGCGGGTAATCTCCTCCGGACTATAGCCAAGCAAGGCTGCAAGCATCATTGCTCCGCCACATCCCATACCTTCCTTTACTTCACCGATACAATAACGGACAAGACCGGAGTGTCCAATCTCACCAAAACCGGGATCAACATAGGTTATCGGAACTCCGATATCCTGTGCTGTTTTATCGCAACTTGCTGCATGATCATCCCTGACATATACGGTCGTGACAACCTCGGGGAGAGGGTTTCCGAGGGCCTTAATAATAGCCGCTACGGCCAGCATCTGTGTCCCGCCTGCAAGAATCAAAGTTCCGGGAAAACCATCAGCAAGTCCTGCTGCAACGGCCATCATCGGATCACCCGTCTCCCGGATGATATCCATGGGATCTGGAATTGATCTGCCAATACGCCGGGTCACTGCAGCATATATCTCTTCCTTCATCGAGTCAGGGCTGGTAACTGACGCGCTACTCACCTTTGCATCATATCCAAGGCTTCTGAGAACACACAGAGCGGTCGTGGTCCCACCAGGAACACATTCACCGACAACAAGTAGATCATGGGCTGACAGAAGTTTCCCGATACGGACCCCCTCTTTATACAGGCGTTCTGCATCAGGGACTGCAGGACCATCACGTGGATCCCCGCCTGCCTGCCCAAGAAGATCCAGAACCGGCACAGTAGGGCGGTGAACAAGGCCGGCATTTATAAACAGGGGGGAAACCCCAATACGGTCAAGAACAGCCCTTGTTATTGAAGCCGGTGTCGGACATCCGGTAGGTGTGTTCGGGGTCGCATCTGTACTTGTTATGATCCCCTGCCAGATGAGTTCGGCATCAAGGACCGGTACGAGAAGAGAGCCCATCGGATTCGGACCGGCCCCTGATAATCCGGGAACGGTTGAAAGCATCGTATTAGCCAGTATACCGATAAATAATGGCCTTTTTGGTGTTATCGAATATGGACGGGAGAGAAAAACCATCAACATCCGTTACTCTGAATCCACCATCAATCTCTCGCTCCCTCCCATACGCCCATATCAGAAGGTATCCAAACGATCTGAGTAGTCATGTTTGAGGCTATCCGTGCCCTGCTCCAGTTCACCACCGTCCTTCCCCTTGGAAAAACAGCCCCCTTCGAAGCATTCGCACATAATACCTGGCTCTACCCCCTGGCAGGATATATCACAGGCGGAATGGGAGCGATCATAATCCTCCTGCTCCCGGCTCCTTCACTCGTTCTGGCAGTAATGGCAATCGGAATGGTGCTGCTGATATCCGGTGCCAATCACCTGGACGGCCTTTTGGATTTCGGAGACGGGCTTATGGCACATGGATCCCAGGAGAAGAGGATTCAGGCACTGACAGATCGGCAGATCGGTACCGGAGCTCTGACTCTCGGGATGATGGTAACTCTCCTGGCCATCGCCTCGCTCAGTTCATTCCCTGATATTCTGACTGCTGCATCAGCACTCATCTTCGCAGAAACAGGGGGCAAATGGAGTATGGCGATACTGACAATATTTGGAAGACCATTCCATGAGGGACTTCATGCAACCCTTCATGAGAGAGCAAAAATCTGGTTTGTCATCCCGGCAACGCTGCTTCTGATTCCTGCTTTTCTGCTCCCCCTCTCCTGGGAGGCGAAGGGAGCTGCTGGAATTGGACTGATCCTGCTCCCCTTTGGTATGAGATATCTTGCCGCCCGGTTATTTGGGGGAGTCAACGGAGATGTGACCGGTGCCACCGGAGAGATAAGCCGCTGCGCTCTTCTGACACTACTTGTCATCACCCTTTTCTGACACCCCTGCGATACCCCGGAAAATTACGTCTATGACTATCAGAGTCGTGATTTGAATCGAGGAGTATATCCGTGACCCTTTTCATCATCGCATGCCACGGCAGACCCGTCCCGGACCAGACTATTGAACTGCATCGCAGCTTCCATCAGGATCTCAGGCGGAACTGAACCACCTTTTATCTGAGAATACGCAATCTCGTAAGGAGAAGGCATAACCCGCGCCCCTACCTGAATCCCTTTACAATTCATGCAATATGAGCACCTTGTGTGCACTGGCAGTTTTCCAGAGGCGCATTCGACATAAGCCCGGTCAGAACCTTCTTCCCTGATAATCGGAATAGACTTCATTCGTAATCTGATCATTCCCCTGAAAACCTATTAACCACTTCGTTTCCCACCTGATAACAGAATTTCAGGCGTTCATTCTCTATGAGATTCATAGTGAAAAATATTAAAAGGACTTCTATCAAATATGTAATACTCGCATAACCGGGCTGTGCTTTGCAGTTCTGATATCGTGCGGAGGTATTGGAGGATTTGTATATATGGCAACTGAAAAGCCCCACATTAACCTCGCTGTTATTGGTCACATCGACCATGGTAAGTCAACTACCGTCGGCAGACTGATGTACGAAGCCGGAGCCGTTCCGGCACACATCATTGAACAGTACAAGAAGGAAGCAGAATCAAAGGGTAAGGGTTCATTCGCTTTTGCCTGGGTCATGGACAACCTGAAGGAAGAGCGTGAGCGTGGTATCACTATTGATATTGCACACAAGCGTTTCGACACCGACAAGTACTACTTTACTGTCGTGGACTGTCCAGGACACAGAGACTTTGTCAAGAACATGATCACCGGTGCCTCACAGGCAGACGCAGCAGTCATCGTCGTTGCAGCACCTGATGGTGTCATGGAACAGACCAAGGAGCACGTCTTCCTGTCCAAGACCCTCGGTATCAAGCAGCTTATCGTTGCAGTCAACAAGATGGATGCAGCCAACTATGATGAAGCACGCTTCAACCAGGTCAAGTCTGATGTCGGTGCTCTCCTGAAAATGGTCGGAACCAACCCTGACACCGTCAAGTTCATCCCGATCAGTGCATTCGAAGGTGACAACATCATCAAGAACTCTGACAAGATGCCCTGGTACAAGGGGAAGACGCTCTTCGGACTCCTCGATGAGCTCGAAGTTCCGGACAAGCCAACCGAAAAGCCGCTTCGTGTCCCGATTCAGGATGCATACTCCATCTCAGGTATCGGAACTGTTCCGGTCGGCCGTGTTGAAACCGGTATCCTCAAGAAAGGTATGAACGTTACCTTCATGCCGGCAAACAAGTCTGGAGAAGTAAAGTCCATTGAGATGCATCACGAAGAAATCCCACAGGCAGTTCCAGGTGACAACATCGGGTTCAACGTCCGTGGTATCGGTAAGGACGATGTCCGCCGTGGTGACGTCTGTGGTGCATCTGACAACCCGCCGGCAGTCGCAGAGGAATTCACCGCACAGATCGTCGTGCTCCAGCACCCAAGTGCAATCACCGTCGGATATACTCCGGTCTTCCACTGTCACACTGCACAGACCGCCTGTACATTCACTGAACTCGTCAAGAAGCTTGACCCACGTACTGGTCAGACCCTTGAAGAGAACCCGACCTTCCTGAAGGCCGGAGATGCAGCAATCATCAAATGCCACCCGACCAAGCCGCTCTGTCTTGAAAACGCCAAGGAATTCCCGCAGCTTGGACGGTTTGCAATCCGTGATATGGGTCAGACCATTGCTGCCGGCATGTGTATCAACGTTGTCAAGAAGCAGATGCGCTGATAGAATTCGGTGTTATCATGCAGAAGGCCAGAATCCGACTCACCGGAACCGACTATCAGAAAGTAGAAGAAGTGTGCGAAAAGATTAAAGAGATCGCTGAGCGGACCGGTGTCAATCTGGCCGGTCCTATTCCCCTTCCTACCAGAAAGCTGGTAGTACCCATCAGAAAAAGTCCGGATGGGGAAGGGACAGCAACCTGGGACCGCTGGCAGATGCGGGTTCATAAGCGTCTCATTGATCTTGATGCTGATGAGCGTGCTCTCCGTCAGCTTATGCGTACCCAGGTACCAAAGGACATCGGTATTGAGATTGTCCTTGAAAGCTGAGACAAATATGGGTGGCTTTTCATAATAAGCCGCAATAATCCCAATATCGTCCACAGTACCTCCTCAGGAGGATACCTTTCTTTTCCTATTTATTGGGCGAACAGGGAACAGATGTAAATATCTACTGGACGCATTTTTTTCATACAAATATACCTGTTCTATGGAACTGTACGGTATACCTTCCGAGGCAGAATAACAATGAATATTCAGGTATTACGGGAACGATATGCACAATGTTCTGGTGCACAGATCTTCGGGATCATTTTTCTTGCAGGTCTTCTTCTCCGGGTGATCCTGCCAAATCTTAAATTACTCCATCATGATGAGGCCATCCATGCATGGTTCAGTTATGAACTCCTGACCAAAGGAGTATATCAGTATGATCCCATGTATCATGGGCCATTTCTCTATTACATCACTGCAGCGTTGTTCAGGATCTTCGGAGATTCTGATCTGCTTGTAAGACTACTCCCGGCAGTGTTTGGGTCGGCCATAATATTCCTCATATACGGGATATACAAAACCGGCTGGCTCTCGAAAAATCATGCGATCTGGGCAGCACTGTTTTTTGCTTTTTCGCCGGATATGGTATATTTTTCACGATTCCTGCGTCATGATATCTTCCAGTTATTCTTCACCCTTCTGCTGCTCCTTGCAATCCTCGCATATATCGAATTTAAAAAAGCGGGATGGGCATTCCTGGCAGGATTTGCTGCAGCATGTGGTATGTGTCTGAAAGAGGACATGCCGGTAGCCATACTAATATTTGGAGTCTTTTTCATCGCTCTCCTCTATTTCCGTCGTATACACCTTCCGGATACCTGGAAACGGGATCTCATTGGTACGGTTCTCATAGCGGTAGGTATAGGATTTGTCTTCTATACCTCCTTCTTCAACCATCCGGAGATGTTCTTTGAGGCACCATTCAAGGCCATTGAACACTGGACATCCATGCATGACCAGTGCAGGCTATGTGGTCCGCCATACTGGTACCTCATCATGCTCATTCTCTATGAAATCCCTCTGCTTATCCTGGCTATATACGGCATCTGTCACTGGGGATGGAAAGACAAGGGACTGAGTCTGTTAAGAAATGTGGATCCTGAAAATCAAGGACTTTCTGACGAAAAAACTTCACTCCTGATGATCCTTCTCATCATATGGACCGGATGTACGCTGGTATTTTATGGGTGGGTAGGAGAGAAAGTTCCCTGGCTTTTGATTCATCAGTTATTTCCGCTCATATTTCTCGCATCCTACAAGATAGAAGGGAAAAAAGTAATCGCCGGAATTATCACCCTTCTCTTCCTGGTGGGAATGACGATGCATGTCTGCTTCACACCTGTTGATATCAACGAACCCATCGTTCAGGTTCAGAACTCTGAGGACATGCGTGACGTCATGGCATTGATCGACACTGCAAAGACTGTAGTTGTGGCATCCGACTCCTACTGGCCGCTTCCCTGGTACTACCGGGGTGGAAGATGGGACAAGATCCTGTTTTATGGCAAAAAGGTTGATCCAATGATATGGAGTGGGAAGGAACCAGATCTTATCATCACCCATGATACCGACAGTTATGCATCCCTGCCCGGATATGAAAAGAGAGCGTATCACCTGAGCTACTGGTTTTCCTTGTATGACAACCAGCACCGGGCTCTGGAGTGGTACTTCCTCCGGGATGGAAAGATGGGAACGGTGAATCTTGACGTATTTGTCAAGGTAAATAATACTGCCCTAAATTAATCTACTTCAGCCTTTTTTGTCGTTCATCGTCTGCTTACCAGCACATATTCACGCTGGTCATTCAGTAGGGATATCCCCCTGGCATATGCCATTTCATTGGACTTGCGGGAAATGAGCGATACTACAGCACACATTCTGATGTTGGAGAGAAATTTTTTCCCTCCAAAAAAATTTAGAAGGGTTACAGTTATTGTTAAGTCCAATAAAAGATACGATCCGGGTGAATCAATTCAAATTATAAGACAAAAAAGATTATTAAAAGAGCTCATCGTACTGATGAGCAGTTGACTTCTTCTTTGGTTTATCACGGGAGCCGAAACTGCCACCGCCGCCCTTTCCGCCACCTTTGCCGCCACGGTTCTTCATGATTCGGAAAAGAGCAAACCCAACAATTGCAACAACAATGATTCCGATAATATAGGAGATTATCCCAGACAGGTCAGGGAATTGGAATCCCTTGGGAGCGGCCTCAAGTTCTGCATTCAAATCCTGAGTTGCCGTGAATACTTCATCTGCCTTCTGATATGCTTCTTCAGCTTTTTTCCTGGCTTCAGTGTATTTACCGGCATCATAGAGCTCTTTTGCATCACTCGCGTCTTCTGCAGCAAACTCACGCTTGGTTATAATAGGAGCAAGGCGTGGATCACTCCCGAGTTCTTTTTCGGTCTTGAAGTAATTGATCCACTCGTCAGTCTTGTCTATGGCTTCTTTTGCATCTTTAATTGCTTTCTGGGACAGACCCATGTCAAGCATCGCATAGGCATCCTTGATGTAGGTATTTGCATTCTTGATATAGATCTGGGCATTTGAATAACTTGCACCGGCTGCTGAATTCAGTGAGGTTAATGCCTCCTTTGCCTTTGCTTCAGCCTTGGAAACATCTATCCCATCAGCTTTGTTCTGGGCAATATCCTTCTCAAGTTTTGAGTAGGCATCTTTTACAGTTGAAATGTCGCCCTTCAGCTCCCCAGGATTCGTAACAAATGCTGTGACATTCTTAACGGTCTCTTTCACCCGGCCTCCGGGGGTTGCCACGTTCACCGAAACAATCTCTATTTCTTTGGAACTGTCAACCTTTGGTGCCATTCCTTTCAGATTGACTTTGACACTTTCATCGACGTTCTCATAGGAGAGTTCCCATCCGGAAAGATCAAGTTGTTTCTTACTGACCGCAGGTCTTGGATTTTCCACACCATCAAGAATGATGGAGTATGTCCAGACCGGATTTTCAAGTTCGGTTTTTAAGGATATACTCTCATCACTGGGAAAGGTCGTGCCCCCTATCGAGACAAAACTCAGCTGGAGATCTGCAGAAACATTCGATTTACCGGATTCAAGATCTCCGGAAGGCTTTACATTCACATGACCGACTTCAACACTGGCCATTGCCGGAATAGCAATGAAACAAAAAATGATACTTAAAAAGATGATTAATGATCCAGTCTTCATAACTCCCTCACTCAAAGAGTGGTTCAATACTCTCATCCAGTTTCAAAACATTCTCTTCATCAATTCTTTCTGACGTGGCTTTCGTCTCCTTTGCAATCTCGAGCAGATTCGTGACACGTGGAGCATCTGCAATGGATGCTAAAAGAACGACAGCTGCAACATACCTGCTCTGGGCCGGATAATCTCCGCCTCGCACCTCCACACCGGCGATATTCTCCTCAACCCAGCTTTTGGCTTTTTCAATCCCTTTCCGGTCAAGATCATCAGGCGGTCCGGCAACCAGAACAAGAGCACGACTTGTGGTGGTATATTCACAGGGCAACGTAAGCCGCCCAAGCATCGCCCGTCTGACCAGAGACAAAATCCGTGAGGTCTTATCCTCACCAAGCAGTTTATCCTCAGGACGTCGTTCTTCTATCTGTTTTCTTCCGATGATCCGATCAAAGAAACTCCGGTCCTTTTCAACCGGAGCAGAATTGATAACTTCACTGATGGCATATCCGACAGAACTGATACCTCCACCCCGAAGGGTATTGATAATCTCGCTGGAATCGACGACCATCTCACCGATACCCAGCTGACCTATCTCACCTGCACGGAACAATAACCCAAACCTGCGGACTATCTCATCATTCAACCGGTCAAATGCGCCCTTGATACTCTCGCCTTCATTTTTCCAGGCGCTGTTGTCAAAAAGAATAACATTATCTGCTTCTTTTACCAGAGTTGCAAGACTTCGTGCAGCATTATAGGAATATAACCGCCCTTCTTCCGGAGCGGGGAGAATCCCCAGAACATAGACCGGCTCTTTATAAATCTTTTTCAGATGCCGTGCAAGCACAGGCGAACCGCCTGAACCTGTTCCGCCACCAAGTCCTGATACGATGATGAATGCTTCAGTATCGCCAATACCTTTGCGGTCAATAGCATTCATGATGATATCAATCTCGTCAAAAGTAATCTGGGCACCGGTATCATTATCGGTCCCCACGCCATGACCTTTGACGCTCGTCTGACCGATCAGGACACGATCCTCAAAATTGAGGTGTTGTAATCCCATCAGATCAGTTCTGGCTGTATTTACCGCAATAGCACGAAAACTGCTGCCATTGGTTCTATTGTCAAACTCAATGAACCGGTCAACAATTTTGCCACCAGCCTGACCAAATCCTATAAAAAACACTTTCATGGAGGTACACCAGTTGTATGAAATATCGGAATTCTGATTATTTGGTACATCTTTCCTTTATACATTCAAAAAGCTTCTTCAATGAGCAGGATGGGAATATCTAAGGGATTATAACAGAATATGCGGATAGCAATAATAGGAGGAGGCATATCCGGACTTGTTTCGGCATACAGGCTTTCTTCAGACCATAAAATTACAATTTACGAAAAGTCAGCAGAGATAGGGGGGCTGCTCTCATCATACCGTCGGAAGGCATATTCCATTGAGCGGTACTATCACCATTTCTTCTCAGGAGATCGGGCATTTTTACACCTTTTAGATGAATTGAACCTGTCTGATAGGATACTCTGGCTCAAAGGTTCAACCGGTACATATCAGAACGGGACCATCTATCCCCTTACCACCCCCCTCGAAATCCTGCTCTATCCTCACCTTAGTGTATTTGAGAAATTCAGGCTCGCATTATTCACCAAAAAAATCAAACACTTTGATCTTTCACACCTTGACACCATAAGCGCAGAGAAATTCCTTACAGAGCAACTTGGGGAGAAAATTTACCGCTCATTCTTCAGGCCGCTCCTGAATTCAAAATTTGGTCAGAATGCAGAGAAAATTTCTGCTGCATGGCTTGTCAGCCGGGTGGCCATTCGTTCGGACAGAAGTCTTGGAGGAGAGCGGCTTGGATATCTTGAGCGGGGTTTTTCATCCTTTATAGAAAGTCTTTCAAATACGATAACCGGATATGGAGGAGAGATCAGAACAAACACACCGGTTACTTGCATACAAAAAGGCAGGGAGGGATGGTATGTAAATGATGAACCATTCGATGCGGTCATTGCAACCATAGCACCCGGTCTTCTTAAAAAAACCGGTCTTGATATTCCGGATATTCCTTACCAGGGAGCGGCCTGTCTGACCCTGGGGCTTGTCCGTCCTGTCACCCAGGGCATTTACTGGATAAACCTCTATGATGATGCCCCCTATGGAGCCGTCATCGGCCATACCTGTTTTGCCCCAAGAACATGGTATGGCGAAGATATCGTCTATCTTGCATCATATTATACCGGTACACCGGCCCCCGACCTGAAGGAGCGGATGATAGAAGATTTCCGGAGAAAATTTTCAGTCAGGAGTGATGAGATACTATGGGCAGAAATGTCATCAGATCCCTATGCCGGGCCGCTGTATCTTGCCGGGTATAAAGAGCAGATGAACATGATATCAGTTCCCGGGCTTGTTCTTGCCGGGATGTTTTCTGAAGAGAATTATCCGGAACGGAGTATTGAGGGATCGGTTCGTGCCGGACTCAGGGCTGCAGAGGAGATCATCAGGATGAGAGAGAATCCGGAAGTGGCTTAAGTGACGATATCAAAACCGGTAACAGTTGTCATTCCATTATACAATGATGTACATTCAATAAGAAACAAAATAAACAATTTTTGTAAAAAAAGGTATTGAGAAATATGCAAAATTTTAATCAAATGAGAGATTTAATTGTAATATTTTTTAAAAAAATATTTTTACCAATTCAATTTTTAATTTATAATCCATCATTTCTTTTAATTTTTACACTAATTTCAGTTTATATTCATATAAATTATCGTTATAGCATTTCTGATCATAACGAGCAAATTCCAATAATAATGAGAGTTATTGATGGAACATATCTCATCAATGACTGGTTTGTTAATCAAAATATTAACTTTTCTCCAAGGTTTTTTTATTCGGTTGTATTAGGCAATTTATCAAAAATTTTTGGGATACCTCTTACATATTATCTAATTTATATTGTTGTAATATTTATTTTAACATATTCAATATATCGTCTTTCAATTTTAATTTTTGATATCAAAATTATTCCAATTGTTGTGGTATTTTTAGTTTTTTTCCTTCCAAGAACTTCTTTAGGCAGTAATTGGATTATCGAAACTATTCTTGTCCCAGCAACTATTGCAAAAGCTCTATTTATTTTAGCAATATATTATAATCTATCTAATAAAATAAAAATTTCTTATTTTATTTTAGGATTAACAACAATTATTCATCCTCAACTTGGCATTTTGGGACTATCATTAATTGTAATTTCAAACATATTTTGTGAATACAAAGAAAGAGAAAAAATAATAACAGAAATTAATTCAATTTTGATTTACTATTTCCCTCTAGGATTTATTGGGTTACTGCCAGTAATACTTAATGCTTCAAATACAGTCGATTTGGAAATCTTTGAAATAATAACATATATTAGGCATCCACATCACTTTTGCCCATTTTATTTTCCATTACTTGATTATTTAAAATTTTTTGTCGTTTTCTCATTTTTTTTAATTGCCTTAAGTTATAATATAAAAGCTAAAGACAGGAAAAATCATAAAAAAATTTTGATGATTATTTTCTTAATATTAATTTATTGCCTCGCGGGAACGATTTTTGTTGAGATATTCCCCGTTTTATTTATTGCAAAGCTTCAAATGTTTCGATTAACCCCAATATTAATCTTACTAATGTATATATATATTGTTAATCTTTTTTATCAAATTTATGTTTCCAAAACTTTGAATATAGCCAATAAAATAAACAATATTTATGAAAAAATTAGCAATTTATTCAATGATAATAAAAATCTAACTAATTTAGTTATTGTTATTATTATAATAATAAATGTCTTCCTTATTACAGAAGTAAACTATTCCCCAATAGAGAATCAACGAACTGAAACATATTCATGGATAAAAAATAATACAATGAATAATTCAGTTTTCTTAATCCCTCCAACCATTGAAGATTTCCGGTTAGGTGCAAATAGGGCTATTGTAGTTGATTGGAAAGCATTTCCATTCAATGATGAATCTGTACTAGAATGGAGAGAAAGGATCGAAGATATATCAAACTTTCCTAGACCAATAAATCGGAATTCAGTTAGTAAGGGATATAATTCATTGAATGAAAGCAGAATATTATCTTTAAAAGAAAAATATAAATTTAATTATGTTATGGTTTCGAAGAGTTTCAAGCTAAACCTAACAGAGATTCACTCAGATAAATTGTTTAGAATATATCAATTATAAAAGGGAAAATAAGATGAATAATGATATTCATGTAACAATAGTCATTCCGGTTTTTAACGATAATAATTCATTAAAAAATACAATTCCAATACTATTAGATAAAATTTCATATAAGGCAAAAAATTTTGAGATTATTATTGCCGAGGATGCCAGCACCGATGGATCTGTTGAATTAGCAGCAAAGTTTGCCAAGGAGCATTCCCAGGTCATCCACCTGCACCGGGATGAGCGACTCGGGAGGGGATCGGCCCTGTCTCGTGCTGCCTCAATAGCCCGTGGAGATATCTTCTGTTATTTTGATGTGGACATGGCAACAGACATCTCACATCTCGGTGAGCTCCTGGGCCGTATTACCGAGGGATATGATCTGGCAACCGGTTCACGGCTTCTTCCGGAGAGCAGAATTATCAGAAGCACGGGCAGGGAGATAAAGAGCAGAGGATATAACTTTCTGGTCAGGCTTATTCTGAAAAGCGCCCTCTCCGACCATCAGTGCGGATTTAAAGCATTCAGAACCGATGTGCTCAGAGACCTTCTGAAGGAGACGAGCGACACCCACTGGTTCTGGGATACCGAGATCCTGGTCCGGGCCCAGCATAAAGGACTTCGTATCGCAGAGATCCCGGTAGTCTGGACAGAGGGGCAGGGGACGACCGTACGGTCAGGTGATATCTGGAAGATGGGAAGAGCAATTCTCCGGCTCTGGTGGCAGCTCCATGTATCGTAAACTCTGTGCTATCATCTTCTCTGTTCTTCTGGCGGTAGGAATCCTGACCGTCATGGTCATCAGGGTCTGGGATGACCTGGCCGATGCACTTGCCTACGTAAGACCGCTCTATCTTATCCCGGCATGTCTTATCTGCCTGTGTGCCTGGTTTGTGAGGGGAGGGCGGTACCAGTCCATCCTCTCGCGGATGCAGGTATCCATTTCACTCGTCTTTTCAACGGCCTGTATCTACATATCACAGACGGTAAACCTCATCGTCCCTGCCCGGCTTGGAGATCTGATCCGGGTGGTCCTGCTCAAGCATGATTATGATGCAACCATCTCCCAGGGTCTCTCCTCCATCGTCGTGGAGCGGATTTTTGATATCATCTCGGTAGCAGTTCTGGGGCTTTGCGCAGTGGTTTTTGTGCTGAACGCCCCGTCCTGGGTTCTCATGCTGCTTGTTCTTCCGCTCGTGCTCGGAGGAATCTTCTTTCTGGTTCTCATCCTCACCGGGAAAGTTCAGACTCAAAATAAATACATCGGCTATGTTCTGACGATGATGAATGAGATGCGGACTGCATCCCTGACTCCCCGGTCTGCATGTATTCTCGCAGTAACATCACTTGGTATCTGGATACTTGATACTGCCATCTGTTCCCTTGTTGCCCTTATGTTCGGGCAGGATATCCCTTTTGCAATCGTACTGCTTGCTGTAGTTGCAGGAAACCTTGTAAAAGCAGTCCCCCTTACACCCGGCGGAGTCGGGACCTATGAATTTGCCCTTGCCATCATCTTTGAACTGGCAGGGACAAGTCCGGCGGTATCCACCCTTATCGCAGTCATCGACCACCTGATTAAAAATGGTATCACCCTTATCGGAGGGGCGATCTCTATCATGTACTTAGGAGACTGGGTAATCCCCGAACTTTCTGAAAGTATTAAAAAAAGACTGAAGGATGACTCATAAGGTATGATTGAATCCGGACAGATTATTGCAGTGGTATCCTGGCTCTTCCTTCTTTTTCTATTCCATCTCTCTCTCTATCCCTGGATAAAGGAATACCTGCCCAAAATTGCGGTTCCCGTATCCTGGACTGCAGGACTTATCCTGACCGCTCTTGCGACCTGGTATGCAGTCTTCTGTGGTCTTCCCCCTTATGCAGGTCTTATCCCGATTATTATTGCATATCTATGCACCGGAATATTTCATAAGACAGGTTATTACACAGCCATCCCCTCAGAATGGCGCTACTACCTGCTCTTTTTCTTCGTATTTCTCGCCATGCTCATCGTCAGGGCATACAATCCTGATATCAACGGGGCGGAAAAGTTCATGGACCATGGGTTTCTTGCATCGATTCTGAGAACGCCCCTGGTTCCCCCTCTTGACCCCTGGTTTGCCGGAGGGTTTCTGAATGTATACTACTATTTTGGTCACTGGATCATAGCAACACCGGCGATGCTAACCAAAATCCCCTCAAACATCCTCTTCAACCTTGCTCTCCCGACAATCGCCGCACTTTCTGCCGTCAATCTCTACGGAGTGGGACATCTGACCTTACGGCATACCAGATTACTCCCGGTACTGGCATTTTTTATCGTAAATCCGTATTTTATCTACCTTGCTCTTACCGGAACCCGGGCCTTTACCCTTCTCTGGGATAGCAGCAGAGTCATTCAGGACACCATCAACGAATATCCACTCTTCTCATTTCTATTTGGTGATGTCCATGCCCATGTTCTTGGTATTATGACACAGTCATTCCTGGTTCTCATGGTAACCGCTGCGCTGGTACTTTGGAGAGATGGAACCAGGGCACGAGTACTCATTCTTCTCCTGACTGCACTCGGGCTTTCGGTGATCCCGGTTGTCAACAGCTGGGATGTCCTGATTTGGGCACCGATGATTCTGGTGACCGGCTTTTGTCTGATTGGACGGGAATATGCAGGGCCATCAGTTCTTAAAATTCAAGATGTTATTCATACTCTGCAGACAATGATCCGGGAGTGGGGAGTCCAGTGGTTCCAAAACCCCGGATATGCAGCAGTATTCTATCTTCTCCTTGTGCCGGCCCTGAGTCTGGCCCTCATCAGTCCGCTCCTCTTTGGGATGCATACCCAGGGAATTGCAGGGATTGGCTTTGTCCATACCCCGACAGATATCTGGCAGTTTATCATGGTCCATGGCTGGTTTTTTGCGGCCTTTTTATTCTCCTTCAGGTCAGAACTCAGAAAAGTCCCCTGGATCCTTCTTGCCATCTTTCCGTTCTTCCTGACTGGGTACCTCTCCGCTGCACTTGCAGCCCTGATCCTGATTTTTGTCATCAAGCGAAGGTCAGGATCTGCAGATCTTCTAGCTGCCGGAGGACTTGCAATTCTGCTCTTTTGTGAACTTATCTATCTGGCAGATAACATGGGAGAGATCTATTACCGGATGAACACGGTATTCAAACTCTATATCGGTGCCTGGCTCCTCTGTGGGACCGCTGCGGCCCTGATGATTGGAAACGAGCTGGATGCACATATCACCAGAAAACCAGGGCGGACTTCACGGCTCGTCGAGGCATCTATCATAATCATGCTCTGCCTTTGCCTGATTGTCCCTCCGGTCATCGTCTCCACCATCCACGGACCACATACCCCTACTTTGGATGGCATGGCATGGCTTTCACAATCTCACCGGGAAGATGCTGAAGCTCTTGCATTTTTACGAACGCTCCCTGGTGAACATATCATCGTAGAAGCAGCCGGTGATGACTACCAGTATACTTCACGGGTCTCATCATTTACCGGAATCCCGACGATCATCGGATGGCAGTTCCATGAATATATGTGGAGGGGGAATTATCCGGAAGGCTGGTATGGTGAACGGGGCAATAATATCAGGACCATATATGAAAACCCGGAACAGACCATCCCTCTGATGGAACGGTACCGGGCAGATCTGCTCTATGTCGGCCCGGAAGAGCAACAAAAATATACTATTTCGATACCTGCCCATGATCTTCAGGAAGTCTACCGTAATCGCGATGTCGTGATCTACCGGCATGAGTATTCATGAAACCCGGTAGTACCGGGAGATATTTCCCCTTGGAACAAACCAGGATCTACGAACCTTTAAACGCCCACAACCGTAACTAATATGGCACATTCGTCATCTGCTGATGAGTGATGACGGAGGGTCATGCCCCTCCTGAATGAGGTGAATTCATGGCAAACTACGTTACCTTTGAAGTCTCTGAAGAGATCCAGAACAAGGCTCTTGAAGCCGTCGAAGCCGCACGTGAAAGCGGAAAAATCAAAAAGGGCTCTAACGAAGCCACCAAGGCCATTGAGCGCGGCATCGCACAGCTGGTCCTTATTGGCGGAGATGTTGAACCTGCAGAGATCGTCATGCATCTTGGACCACTCTGCGATGAAAAGAAGATTCCATATCTCTTCATCAGCAAGCAGAATGATATCGGCGCTGCTTGCGGACTGGAAGTCGGCTCTGCTGCTGCAGCTATCGTAAAGTCCGGAAAAGCAAAAGAGACCATCGATGAAATTGCTGCCCAGATAGCAGCCCTCAAAGCTGAGTGAATATCATGGACGGAACGCCCGCTGAAGTAATCGAGGTTATCGGGTCAACCGGCATGCATGGAGAAGCCATGCAGGTGAAGGCCCGTATCCTTGATGGCCCGAACAAGGGGCGGATTATCACCCGTAACACGGTAGGACCGATCCGTGAAGGTGATGTTCTGATGCTCCTTGAGACTGAACGTGAAGCAAAGAAACTTTCCCGGAGGTAAGAACAATGATTGATACGCATATCTGTTCTTTCTGCGGTCTGCAGATGGAGCCTGGAACCGGGAAGATGTACGTCAAAAAGGACGGACAGATTTTCTATTACTGCAGCACCAAGTGCCAGAAGAACCATAAGCTCGGACGTATTCCACGCCGTGTCAGATGGACCACCGCTGGCCGGAAAGCTCTTGGCAAGGTATAACAATGGAACGGACATTTCTGATGGTAAAGCCAGACGGAGTTCAGCGCGGACTGATCGGTGAGGTTATCACCCGGTTTGAACGCCGCGGATTCAAGATGGTTGCCTCACGATTTGAAAAACTTCCTGATGCACGGGTCATGGAGCATTATGCTGAACACGTGCAGAAACCCTTCTTCCCAGGTCTGAAGGCATACATCACGTCCGGACCGTGTTTCCTTATGGTATGGGAAGGAAAAGATATCGTAAAGATAAGCAGGGATATGATCGGAGCAACCAATCCGGCCGGTGCTGCACCAGGTACGATTCGTGGAGACTATGCCCTTGAGATAGGGATGAATGTCATCCATGGCTCTGATTCTGTTGAAACTGCAAATCGCGAGATTGCTATTCATTTCAAACCGGAAGAACTTGTTTCATATACCCGGATAGATGAACAGTACCTCTACGAATAAATTTTTTATTGGGTTTACCATCTTTTTTCCATTCCGGTTCATTGAACAGATGTTTCAATACAAAAGAAGAAAAATAGTATCTGACTGGTGACCTGGAATGAACTCAGAAAACCGGACGATCAGAATCACTTCACTCTGCATCCTTGTATCTCTTCTGATTGCCGTCCTTCTGATATCCGGATGCACCGAGACTGACCGCCTTTCAGACGAAGCAAAGACCGCGTATAATTCTGGAAGGTATGCCGAGGCAGTATCACTCTATAACCAGGCCATTGAATTGTCAGGAAGCAATAGTCAGCTCTACTACCTGAAAGGGCAGGCCCTTTTTGAACTAGTCAGATATAAAGACGCAATAGATGCGTTTACGGCAGCAATACGAATACAACCGGATTATCCTGAAGCATGGTTCATGAAAGGCAGGGCTAGTTATATGATGGGTGATTATGATGAGGCCGTCAGGTCATTCTATAAGGCAATAGAGCTTGATGAGACCAACACCGAGTACTGGTATCATCGGGGCCTTGCTCTGTCAGGCCGGGGACAATATGATCTTGCCATCTCTCATTTTGATAAGATACTTCAGATGAACCCGTCGCTGGAGAAGGCCTGGAGCTCACGCGGGTATGCCTATGTTATGGAAAAGAACTATACTGATGCGCTGGATTCATTTGAGGAAGCATTGAAGATAAATCCAGGCAATGCAGAGAACTGGATAAACAAGGCATCAGTCCTACGGGTTTTGGGAAGAACTGATGAGGCTGATATCGCCATAAGTCAGGCAAATCTTCTCTATAAAAAGCAGGGAGAGGTTATTGCCCGTAAAATCCCAAAAACTCCTATAACAGTTATTCCCTGACCCGGCAGGAAGACATTTCATATTTCTCTGACAACCTTTAGAGAGAATTGTGCATTCAGGCACCTGGAATGTGTATCTTCATGAAGTTCGTTTCAACTGTTGTATTGGCCCTGTCTGTGCTGATGCTTATTCTCCTGTGCGGATGTCTGGGAACTGAGGGATGGAGTGCACAGGACTGGATAGAGCAGGGAAACCGGTTTGCAAAAGACGGACTCTATACAGAGGCAGTGGATGCATATAGTCATTCAATCCGGCTTGACCCGATAAACCCGAAGGTATGGACCTACCGTGGCATTGCACTTCAGCATCTTGGTCGGCAGCAGGAGGCTATGAATGACTTCGATGAGGCAATCAGGCTTAATCCTGATGAGAGTGGCGCCTGGCAGGGGAAAGCATCCTCATATATAGAGAGTGGTCAGTATAAACTTGCCATAAAATCTGCAGAGCGGTCACTAGAACTGGCAGGACCCCAGGATAAAAAGGAGAACTCATGGCTGCTGATTGGATTTGCATACAACCGGCTTGAACAGTATGAAGAAGCCTTGCAGAGGTTTGACAAGGCTATCGAGATAGATCCAAAACGGGTGGATCTCTGGCAGCATAAGGCTTACACCCTGACAAAGCTGGGCAGGTACATGGAAGTCCTGAAATGCTATGAGGTTATGACTGGATTAGAACCAGACAGCCCGGAACTCTGGAATAAAAAAGGAGAAATTCACCTGGCCCTCGGTCAGATCAATGAAGCAAATGAAGCTTTCGCAATGGCAAAAAGCCTGATTGAAAGAAATTAAATTTATTTTCTATTTATACTCTCCAAAGAGCATAAGCAGATCTCTGATATGGGAGTCACATTCCCTGATGAGAGGCTCTTGTGACGGAGTAACCCCTGCTGTCTTTAGCATGGATACCTGAGTCTCAAGAGCATGAAGATGGCCGATAATCTTGGACCTGATAATATCATGTTCGGCCGGGGGCTGGACCTCCTTTTTCTTTCGTACTGATTCACGGATCTTATATGCAAGTTCAGTGAACTGAGCACGCGGATCCCCGCCTTTCTGAATGTAATAATCAGCTCCGGCATTGAGGGCCTCGATAACCACATCCTCCCTGCCTCTTCCGGTAAAGATGATAAAGGGGATATGATCTCCTTTTTCCCGAATTGCCCTGAGAAAACCCAGCCCGTTCATAACCGGCATCTCATAATCAGAGACCACGGCATCAAAGCCCCGCTCATTCAGCAATGCAAGCCCTTCCTCGGCGGAAAGCACAGTGGTTACGGAAAACTCCCCATGCCTTTCCAGAAAAGCACGGGCAATATCCAGAATGACAGGTTCATCATCAACAAGCAGGACGGATATCATAAATAGAGACTTATTGCCATTCAAGGACTTTAATCATGGCGATGCAGGATCAAAAAAGGGTTGGTACAGGTCTGCCCTTGCCCTATGCATTAAAAAAGTGAAGATATGCAAATGCTGCAAGAATTACCACAACCAGCACCGCACTGATAACATCACCAAAACCAAAGACCAGTTTATGAAGGGGGAGATTTTTTCGGGCCCGATACCCCCGCATATCAAGAGTAAGACCAAGGACCTGAGTTTTTGCAAGTGAATTTGCAACGAGTGGTATCATAATCGGTTTCATGCTTCTGATCTTTCCGGATATACCAGTTCCCGGGTTATAACCCCGGCAGAGCTGTGCTTCATGGATCCGCCTGGCCTCCAGCTGAAGACTTGGAATAAACCGGAGCGCTATCAGGAGCATGAGAACATAATCGACCGGAAGGCGGAATGCCAAAAGTCCGGTCACCAGATCACTGGGTTTTGTAGTCACGACAAAGAGCTGAAATGCCGTTATCATAACGATAAACCGGAGGGAGAGGATAATACCAAAGAGAAGTCCCCCAAGAGTGATCCCATATCCCTGACCTCCGGGTTCACCAGACTGAAGAATGGTGAGTAACAAGTCACCTTCCTGGACCGTCAGACTGGTGAGTATCACGAGGAAGAATGACAACAGGATAAGGAACGGTACCTGATTGATTATCTCTTTGATAAGACCAGAAAAAAGGGCACCAAGCACCAGAACACCAATGAGAAAACAGAGAAACGGCACCTGGACCGACATTACACATAACCCGACGATAAGAATTACCAGGAGCAGCTTGGTGACCGGATTCAGATGATGAAGCGGGCTGTTACCCGGTATATACTGCAGAATCTCACTCATGATGCACGCCCCTTCAGGTTATGATAATCCCCGATGACCCTGCCGTTCTCCATCGCAATGATCCGGCTGGCATACTCTTCGGCAATCCGCATATTATGCGTAACCATGATGATGGTATGCCCGCTCTTCTGCAAAGTCAGCATGAGATCCATCATCCGGTCAGACTCTTTCTCGTCAAGTCCGGTGGTCGGTTCATCCAGAATGATAAGTCCGGGTTTCATGGCAAGAATACAGGCAACCGCAAGCCGCTGCCGTTCACCCCGTGAAAGGTGCCGAGGATAGGTTGCTTCAGAGCCTGATAGCCCGACCATGGCAAGCACATCTTCAATGACCTGATCAGGGGAGTCTGCTCCGATATTCTCAAGGCCAAACATGATCTCATCTCTGACACTGTCAGCAAAGAGCATGGTATCTGGGTTCTGAAACACAAGACCGGTCTGCCTGACAAGATCGATGACCGGTGCCGTAGCTGCATCCAGGCTCCGCACATGCACTGATCCCTCGTCAGGTCGTAACAGACCGTTCAAATGCTTCACCAGAGTCGTCTTCCCTGAACCATTCTCACCAAGGATTGCAATAAACTCCCCTTCATAGAGGGTCAGTGAGACGCCACTGAGCGCTTCTATTGTGCCATATCGTTTGATCAGGGAATCAATGGTTGCGATAACCGGACGATTCACCGGAGAATATGGCTCAAGATCAGGATCGGTATAGAGGGCTTTCATCAAGCCCTGCTGCTCAGGGAAGATCTCATTAAATGTCCCTTCCCTGCTGATATGACCCTCTTCCATGACGATAACCCGGTCTGCAACATTCCGGTATCCTTCAAGGGAATGATCCACGATGATGATGGTCTTCCCCCTGGCCTTCAGATCCTGCAGGATCTCAATAATCCGGGATGTTGCAACTACATCCAGCTCTGAGGTCGGCTCGTCCAGGATGATGATATCAGTATCCATCGCAAGGGCTGCGGCAATGGCAACCCGTTGTTTCTGACCGCCGGAGAGGGCATAGGGTGGACGTTCACGAAGATGGGTGATACCACAGAGTTCCATGATATCTCTGACCCGATCCTCTATCTCCTGTTTCGAATCGATCCTTGTCTCAAGGCCTGATGCCAGTTCTTCCTCAACACTGGTGAAGATGAGCTGGGAGTCTGCATCATCAAAGACCATGCTGACATACCGGTTCAGTTCACCGACACCCGCATACTCAGTCACCGGCCTGCCGTTCAGAGCAAGATACCCGGAACAGGTTCCGCCAAACTCATGCTGAAGGATGCCGGACAGGGCATAACAAAGCGTTGTCTTTCCGGCTGCAGTCGGACCGGTCACCAGGACAAGTTCTCCGGCTCCGATAGAAAGAGTGATATCCCGGAGGGCCGGGCGGACTCCCACCGGGTACGTGTAACTGAGCGCTGTTGCGAGTATCATGATCTCCGGGATAATGCCCGTGATGCAGGAACATACAGAATCTGTGCGATAATGGTGTTGATAATTGCAGTCGGTATGACTATCATAACCATCATGGCACTAAAGAAGGCATACAGGCTTTCATAGTTGAATGCTTTGAACAGCAGACCTGGTGCGACCATCACCAGCAGCATAACCACACAGAGGAAGGAGATCCCGCTTGCAAAGGTTGCGACCAGAGTTGCAACGGATGGTGCTGCAGCAAACCGGTTTTTGAGTGCCTGAAAGACGAGCAGACAGGCAACGGCTCCGATTGGCTCACTGATAAGATTTCCTGGCGGGAATATCGAGTGACTGATAAGAGCACTGATGATGCCACCAATAAACCCAATCCCAAGAGCCTGGGAGAATTTCGGGACAACCAGCATGATAGCCAGACAGTAGAAAACGATGACAAAGTTCGGTACAAGGAATGGCGGTAATGGTGCGTATAAGGCGGCAAACCGTGCAATTGCACCGACCGCAAGTAAAATGCCGACAATGGCAATATCCTGTGATTTCATAGTATCAATTATCGTGAATGTATATCAGAATTTATTCAGAAAAGCAATACCGTAAACATGAGAATTTGGTGTCATCGCCAAGAGCGGGGCGAACCCGGACATGCACCCCGACGACGATGATGGACATGTTGAGTCATCTATGTATGAAATTATACATCGACCTATAAGAAGGTTATCCGGTATCCCACACGTCTCATGCCCTTATGGCCATCCAAAACCCAGATAGTCCTCGCGGCGCACAGTTACCGGAACAAACGTTCCCTGGAACCAGACATACACTACCACAGGTGCACCCTTTCGAAACTCCTGTATCCGGCGGTCATACCCTGCCCTGATATGCCGGGTATTCTTCTGCTCAAAGAGAGCCCGGACTGCCCTGTAAAACCCGATCATCTGTGCCAGATAGGCCTTCTCATAGGCGATGGTCTCCCTGGCAAAAGTCAGAGCATCATCCTCTGATATCGGACAATGGTACTCACCATGCTCATTCAGACCGCTGATTTGTCTGAACTCCAGGTTCTTCCTTCGGTCTGGTTCCCGGTGAAGCATATACGGATAAATCCTGCAGATGGTAAAGCGCTCATCATATATCCTGCACCGGGTATCAGTGAGAAAGATACAGGACCCGTCTTCCCGTACCCTGAGGGCATAGCCGGATACGTAAAAATTCCCTTCTTCATCGGCCAGCTCAAATTCAGGTGCCGGTATCAGGAGGGAGGGATTCATGGCCATGACCCGCTCTGCATCGGCATCCAGTAAAAATACATGACCGTTAAATTCCGTCGTACAGCATCTGCCACACAAAAGACAGGAAAATCCAACATCGCTGATAATGTCTGCCAGATCCTGCTCATGCCATTTCAGAAGAAGATCCTGCTCGACCATGAGACCGGAGAGTTCCCGATCGATATAGGAATCAGACATTTCTCAGTACTCAGCCATTCTGATGCATAGTAGTGACGATGACCAATCACCTTTGTACCCTTGGCGAATCTATAAGAGCCAGATTCACTAATCAGAAATTACATGCTTGAAGCCTTTGACCTTACCGGAAGGATACCAAAGGGACAATACTCATCGATCGTCGAACCCCTGGAAGCACGGACTGCAGAACTGCAGCGGGAAGTAAGAAAACGGGGGAAATCGGTCATCATAGTGATGGAGGGGTGGCGGGGATCAGGAATTACCCGGATAATCAACCTGTTACAGCCGGTCCTTGACCCCCGTGGAACCCGTATTCACCCAATCGCCGAACCGAATGACATCGAACGTGATCATGATATGTTCTGGCGGTTCTGGTCACGGCTTCCGTCATATGGTCAGACCGCCATCTTTGACCGGTCCTGGTATACCTCAACCATCGTCGAGCGGTATGAATCTGACCGGATGGATGAGATCCCCGGATCATGTATTGAAGATATCAATAATTTTGAAGCCCAGATTATCAGTGATGGAAATCTCATTCTGAAATTTTTCCTCCATATCAGTAAGGAAGAGCAGAAAAGGCGTCTTAATGTCATTAAAGACAGTCCCTTCACCATGCAGGCCAGATATCTTCGCAGAAAAGAAGGCATCTACCTTTTAAATCGTGACTTTTTCATGATTGACCGGATGCTGATGAAGACAGACATGCCGGCATCACCCTGGACCATAGTTGAAGCAGAGTCGATGAAGTATGGGTATGTAAGAGTTTTGCAGACCTTTAATTCGGCAGTGGAATGCTGGCTAACTGAAAAAGAAGGAGGAAAGAAAGAGCTGGATCAGACCTACCTTATTAAAACGATGGCAGAGACCGAAGAATCGTCGATTCTGAAAAAAACTGATCTGACAAAGAGCTATACTCGTCCTGAGTATAAACCGATCCTTCAGAATCTTCAGGAAGAACTGCGTAATCTTCAGGTTGAGATATATAATCACAAAATTCCGATTGCTATTGTGTTCGAGGGATGGGATGCTGCAGGAAAAGGAGGCTGCATTATCCGGCTTGCAGAGTCATTTAATCCCAGGGGATATATAGTAGAGCCCATCGGTCCCCCAAATGACTGGGAAAAGATGCATCATTACCTGTGGAGGTTTTATACACGGTTCCCAAGGAAAGGTCATATCACCATCTTTGATCGGAGCTGGTACGGCCGGGTACTGGTGGAGCGGGTTGAGGGATTCTGTTCTGAGTCCGAATGGCAGCGGGCATACCATGAAATAAATGTCATGGAGGATGAACTTACCAGAGAAGGAACTATCCTCATAAAATTCTGGCTGCATATTGACAAAGATGAACAACTCAGGCGATTTGAGGAACGTCAGAATACCCCGGAGAAAAACTGGAAAATAACTGAAGAAGACTGGAGAAACCGGGAAAAATGGGACCAGTATGAACGTGCAGTAAATGCCATGATCCGTCGGACAACAACCATACAGGCCCCTTGGACGATAATTCCTGCAAACAATAAGTATTATGCACGAATAGCAGTTCTGGAAACCGTCCGATCGGCTATGCAGAAACGATTAAAAGAGATGAAATAATATCCGGCCTCTTTAAGAACCGGAAAATAATTTATTTTTAAGTTCTTCACACCGGGCCTTATGGGTTTCAAACCGGTGGACGAATTCATGCAATTCCGGAATCTCAAGATCAGTCTCAATAGTCCCGTCCCGCTGAATCGGGTATATTCTTCCCAGAATCTCAATAAGGCGCTGCTCTACCTGCACCCGTTTTAAGAGTTCCCCATACTCGTCAACATCTGCAGGACTACCGCCATTCTGCAGGGCACGCTCCTTTTCACGATTTATCTCGGCATTCCTTGCTCCGACTCCGTCGATCGATCTGATAAGGTCAGGAAGGCGTACAGGTTTTATAAGGTAATCATCAATCTGGTCACCATACCGGAGGACATCCTTTATTGTCAGGCTTTTCCCGGTCTGCATAATAATCGGAACAGTCCGTGCCTGCTCATGTTCCTTGATATGCAGAAGGGTCTCCCACCCGTCCATCGGCTTCATCATGACATCGAGGATGATGATATCAGGCACATCCTCATAGACCATAGTAATGGCTTCCTGCCCACTCAGTGCACCACGGGCATCAAACCCCTGTTGCTTTAAGGTTTCGACAAAGGCCATCTTGAGGAGGGCTTCGTCATCAACATACAGGACTTTCAGTCTTTTCCCCACAATCGTTCACCACCCCTGGGACCTGATACGGTTCACCGCACCCCGGTATTATTGTAGACAGTATTGTCCGCGATCATGATATCAGTTTTTTCTCATCAACATCGGTGAGTCCCACACCCTGATCAGGGTTGACATCCTCCTTCATGATGGCACGGGTCTCATCCTCAATGGACTTGACAACTTCCATGATCCGCTCTGCAGTGGGAATATCTCCCAGAAGACTCTCGTCTAGCGGAACATCATACACCTCCTTGTCATCCATGGATTCAGTCGCACCCAGATACTTCGCTCCCTGCTTAATGAGACTTGATATCTCGAAGGGGAAGATGATCTTGGTTGCCTGGCCGTTTGCCATCGTTTTTAATGCATCAAAGGAAAGGACCGTAATTGCACGCTTATCAAGAGACCTGGACCCGAGTGCCAGTATCCGCAGACCCTGTGACTCTCCCTGTGCACGCAGGATCTGTGACAGCCGTTCTCCTTCAGCTTTCAGGATCTTACTCTGCCGTTCTCCTTCAGCCTCCAGGATCATACTCTTCTTCAGACCTTCAGCCTTCAGGATAGCAGAGCGTTTTTCTCCGTCCGCACGAAGAATTGCAGCTCTCCGCTCCCGTTCTGCTGCGGTCTGTTCAGTCATGGCCTGTTTGACCGTCCCAACCGGATCAACTTCCTTGATCTCAACACGTTCAACTTTCACACCCCACTGATCAGTCTCACGGTCAAGAATGTCACGAAGTCTCGTATTGATGCTTTCACGGTTGTAGAGCACTTCATCAAGCTCCATATCACCAATAATACCACGAAGACTTGTCTGTGCAAGGGCAACGGTTGCCATCCGGTAATTTGAAACCTCAAAGAAAGCTTTCTCAGGATCAACCACACGGATGTATACAATTGCGTCAACATTTGTTGGGGAGTTATCCTTCGTAATCACCTCCTGGCTTGGAACATCCATCACCAGAGTTCTGAGATCCAGCTTGACGACCTGGGTGATGAGCGGGATAACCCACCGGAAACCAGGGTTCATCCTCCCGATATATCTCCCCAGACGGATCTGCAGGCCCTGCTCATATGGCTGGACAATAATCACACCGCGGGCAAAGATGATCAGAATTACAATTACCAGAAACAGGGTTACAAGAGTTTCAAAAACTGCCATTTATTCCTCCTCCACAACAATATGCACACCCTGCGAAGCAATAACTTTCACTTTTGCCCCTTCAGGGATGATGCCGGACTTTGATTTCGCACTAAATATCTGACCTTCAACAGATACTTTTCCAGACAGGGTTTCTTCATCCGCAGGATTTAATACCCTGCCGGTTCTTCCTACCAGTGAATCCATACTGATAGTCAGGGGTTTTTCATCCCCCGGGGTCAGACGGCTGTACAGATATACCGTCACTATGGCTGCCATAAGGGCGATACCTATGCCCAATACAATACCATACGTCGATGAGAAGATATCTACCCCGAGTATCACCAGCACGCCGATAATGAGCAGGACCGTTCCCGGGACCAGGAGAAAAAAACCCGGCGAGAAGACCTCAAGGACAAAGAACAATGCACCAAAGAGGACGATGATCCATCCATATGAGAAATCTTCAAAAACCATATGGTATTCTTGTCAGGATGGAAGAAAAAGTTGTGTATATGTGATTTAAGACTGGAATCTCAATTTCTTAGGAGAGCCAGTTTATCTCCTCGTTTCACTCCGAGCTCTTCAGCAATCGGATCACATTTCGCTGCCAGGAGATACGCAACCGGAGGAAGACCCTGCTCTTCCCGAAGGCTTTCGTAATTTGCCATACCCTTTGATATGATAAGCGAACACCGGTCAAGCGCGAGCAGGAGTTCATCTGACATCAGATCAAACCGAATCCCGTGTTCAACCCCTGCACCAGTTGTAAGCAACCGGGCAACCTTCTTGTCCAGACCCAGACGGATGGCATCTTCCATGGTTGCATCATTGAGAATCGGCTTGTCCCTAACGACCAACGTTATGCGGCTGCCATGTGCAGTAAGCCAGGAGATTAGAGCCTGGTCAAAGACAATCTCCCCGCAATTATCCGTAAAATAGACAATATCACTGCAGAGCGGGAATATCCGATCAGTATCATCAACCACAAGGCCCTTTGTAAATTCCTCATCAAAGTATGATACAAAATCGCTCCTGACTTCGTGATCCTTCACCCCGTAATCAAACATGTTGCCGATTACGCTGGCAATAACATGCTCCCGAAAACCGATAAGACGCCCGGATACAGCCTGTAATATCTGAATTGAAACTTCTTCGGATGCCTGCTTGAGCGCATAAAAAGGGTCATCGTTATTCAACCGCTGATAGATAACACGATGCAGAGCAGACGCAACCATCGGATGGGTCCAGGGAGTTTTGTGCAAAAACCGGATAATCTCCTCTGCGTGCTCAGGAATATCAGAATATTTCTTTTTATCAACATTTGCCAGTTCAATCTCCAGATCAACTCTGGATAAAAGGCAGTCATAACAACGTGGGTCATGTATCATATCATTACCCGAAAAACAAAATGGGGCCATCGAGATTCGAACTCGAGTCAGAAGACCCCCAGTCTCCTAGGATGCCAGGCTACCCTATGGCCCCGTTCCATACTATTTTCTCAGCTGTCCCATATGTACTTAACCATAGTATTCTTCACTCCAACAGGCAGGAGCAGGATTCCAAGGGGGAAAGATCGCTGGTACGCATACGCCCTATGGGAGTTGTATCATGTCACCGCTGATATCCTCATAAGGCAAAACAACAAACCATTAAATAATATAGCTCTGTGACTATATCGTATTATCAGCAGGTAGCGGGAGCCGGGTATGCTAAAAGAGAAGATTGCAGGAATAATTGAGAGTATCAGGTTGATTGAAGGGGTCAGATTATGTGCACTCGTATCCCGTGACGGTATTATGCTTGGCCGGTACTCTGCCGGCGACTTTAATGAAGCATGGTTTGCTGCGATGTGTGCAACGCTCCTCGCCTCTGCAGAGTCAGCAGCCGTCATCGTGAAAGTCCAGTCTCCTGATATGGTGACCATCCATTCTTCTGACGGGACACTCATCATTATAGGAGCCGGAGAAAAGATACTGTTAGCAGCGCTGGTAGACCCTGCCTGGGACCTGAAACATATGACCGGAATGCTCCGGGAGATTGCGGAAGACGTGGGAGGAACGTTCTGATGTCAACAATACTGGTGATCGACGACAGCCCGTTTATCGTCGATATTTTTGTAACCATGCTGGAAAGAGGGGGCTATACAGTATACTCGGCAAATAGCGGCCCTGAAGGAATTGATCTGTTAAAAACCGTAACACCGGACCTGATTCTGCTTGATATTATGATGGAACCCATGGACGGATGGGAGACCCTTGTCGCCATCAAGCAGAACTTTGCAACAAAAGACATTCCGGTCATGATGCTGACGGCAAAACAGCTGACTCCACAGGAGGCACAGGAGTATGGAATGTATATCGAGGACTATATCTTAAAACCGGTCACGCATTCCGAACTCTACGCTGCAATTGAAGGGGTCATCAACCGGAGGAAGCAGATAGCCGAAGATATGACCAGGGCAAAAGAAGGTGGGTTTGAGGATGCTCTCATCAATGAATATGGGAGGCTTGTGAAGAGTACCGAGATCACCAAACGGCTCCTGAAACTTCTCTCATCAACCTATGACCTCTCAGACCCGTCGATGAAGTTCTCTGATGATATCAATATCGCCATAAAAAGTATGGAAACCAATATGAAATTTCAGGAGCAGCGCCTGATCCAGATCCGCGAGATATTTTCAGGAGCTGCCTGACACTCTCTTCTTCACCCCACTTCTTCCTGACATCTCCCACACTATGAAGTAAGAATACAAGCTAACCTCTTCTTCTATGTTTGATCTCGTGTGCATCGGTTGTGGTGCAACATACCAGTCTGATGCCGTTATATACACCTGCAAAAAGTGCGGACACCTTCTTGAGGTCAGGTATGACCTTGCCAATATCAATATTACCAGGAAGGACTGGCAAAAACGCCCGATTTCGGTCTGGAGATATCGTGAACTGCTTCCCGTAGCTGGTGAACCGGTTACCCTGCAGGAAGGAGGAACTCCCCTGTACCATCTCAAGCGTATCGGAGATGAACTTGGCATTAAGGAGTTGTATGCAAAGCACGAAGGGATGAATCCCTCCGGATCATTTAAGGACCGGGGAATGACCGTCGGCGTTTCTATGGCTCTTCAGCTGGGGATGAAATCAGTGGCCTGCGCAAGTACCGGAAATACATCCGCATCACTTGCAGTATATGGGGCTAAAGCAGGTATCCCGGTCATCGTCCTGCTCCCGTCAGGAAAAGTGGCTCTTGGAAAGGTTGCCCAGGCACTCATGCATGGGGCAAAAGTCATCTCCATCAATGGAAACTTTGACCGGGCATTGGAGATGGTCCGTGACCTGTGTGAAACAAAAGGCATCTACCTGCTCAATTCAGTCAACCCCTACCGTCTTGAAGGGCAGAAGACCATCGGATTTGAAGCCATCGATCAACTCAACGGTGAGGTCCCTGACCGAATGGTTCTGCCGGTTGGGAATGCCGGGAACATTTCTGCCGTCTATAAAGGGCTTATTGAACTTTCAGAACTCGGGTTTATTGACAAGATGCCAATGATGACCGGTATCCAGGCAGAGGGTTCCCAACCGGTCGTGAGGGCAATTAAAGAGAACCTGCCTGAAGTCATTCCGGAAGGATCACCTGAAACCGTAGCAACCGCCATTCGTATCGGTGCCCCGGTCAACGCAGAGAAGGTCCTTCATGCGATCCGGATGAGCAAGGGAACCGCGGATTATGTCACCGATGCAGAGATTCTGGCCATGCAGCGTGATCTTGCTCAAAAAGAGGGTATTGGTGTTGAACCTGCATCTGCGGCATCAGTAGCCGGTGTCAAGAAACTGGTCGAGGCTGGGGTCATTGATCATGACGAGCGTATCGTATGCGTGGTCACTGGTCACCTGCTCAAGGATCCTGAAACGGTAATTAAACAATGTGCTCCACCAATCGAATGCGACGCTACACTCGAATCACTGCTTTCTGCCTTACAGCTCTGATCCTATGGATCCTGCCGGTTGCCGGGATTACCTTCTCGGCATCCGTTGATGAAGATGGGAAAGGATACTCTGCTGTCGTTCTGGTCAATAATACCGACCGGTATGAACTGATTCAGCCGGGGATGGTCGGCGAGCGGATACCCCTGGAGACAAAAAACCTCACGGTTCGAAATGAGACTGATATCTTGTCGCTCACTCCTGACCGGGGGATCCTCACGTTTCCCAGGGGGAACTATTCCATCTCCTATGAAGCCATGGTGAATGCAAACACCATGCAGTTCCTCTTTACTGAACCGGCAAATGTGACTGTGAGCATCCCCCGGCCGTTCATGGTAACAAACCCCCTCCTCACGTCCATCCAGCCATCAGGGTCAAAACTTGAAGAAGGGAATAATACCACGAACATCTCCTGGAAGCAGGTCCGATCGGTTGAGATCAGATATTATGATGAAGGACAAGAACATCTGCTCTATCTCTTTGCGCAGTTCTGGCTGATCATCGCTGTAGTATTGTTATTACCGTTTTTTTTATCCAGAAATAATTAGCGCACATCTTCACTCCCGGTGGAAGAACATATCCCATCAAACCCCCATTTGGTGCCCCAAAAGTGACCTGACCATATGCGGCACCTCATCAAATTGACCTCATGAAGGATGATCAGGCCATCAGTCAGAACCCGACTGACAATGATGAAGGAAAAATGCCCGGAAATTTCCCCTTTTTCTCACAAAAAATATGACCACATAGTTGTTTTTATTAGAAAATAAACGAAAATACTGGATTTTATAATGATCCCGATGATTAAAAAGGCCTGAAATCACGCGCAAGCCCTAAAACAAATTAGAAATGACTTATTTCAATTATACGCCGAGATCAAAATCCCATTTTTGCCGTAAAATTAAATTTCAAGGATAAATCGATATTTTTTCATTAAAAAGGTTTTAAATTGCCTAAAATCAATTTTAATAGCCAAAATACAAAATTTTTCAATTTGGGCAGTTTTGATCAGAGTAAACCTTAAATCCTCAGGCATACACGTGAATGAGTCAAAAGGAGAAACACCATGATAGACACACTTGTTCCAACCAGAGAAGGAATCGCAACCGCACCAGCAAAATCAGATCAGGAGATTATGGAGGAGTTTAAATCCAGAAACGCCTGGGGTCTGTATACTAGCGTTGATCTGAAGAACTGCAACCCGGAAACTATCAGAGATGCAGGAAAGATCAGGGAATTCGTCATCCAGCTCTGTGACCTGATTAAGATGAAGCGGTTTGGAGAGCCACAGATCATCAACTTTGGTCCATGTGAGCGTGTAGCAGGATATTCCATGACCCAGCTGATTGAAACCTCACTTATCGGAGCACACTTTGCAAACGAGACCAATGCTGCCTACATTGATATCTTTTCATGCAAAGAATACGCCCCACAACTCACCGCTGAATTCTGCCGGGAATTCTTTGGTGCAGATAAGGTAACCGTTCATATTGCATTCCGGGATTAAACCCTCAATACCCTTTTCTTTTTATCCCTTTTAAAACCCGTCGGTTTGACTCTGAAAAAATGATTATGCTGCCAGCACGGCTTTGGCAACTTTTTCTCCAAATCCTGCCGCAGCGGGAGGACCATTCGCAGTAATAACCCGTCCATCAGATACAATCGGATCAGGCTTGTACGTCGCCCCCCCTTGCCGGAGCTGATGAATGGCGGCGTCATCATTCCATACCGTTGCCTGCTTCCCCTTCAGCACTCCTGCCTGTGCAAGAACTACTGTGGAAAGACAGATGGCAGATAGTATCTTTCCTGCGGCATCAAACTCCTGGACCAGGGTCTGGAGAGGTTTATTGTTCCACAGGTGATCCGGCGAACCGCCTCCACCCACAATCAGAATTCCGGCATAGGGAGTAATCCCCGCCTCGCTGACATCACGAACGGTCTTTTCAATAAGAACCTTCCCACCCAGCATCCCGATTGCAAGACCGGTCTGTGTTGAGATGATATCATACCCGATTCCAGCCTTTTCAAGATATTTTATCGGTTCGGAGAGCTCTTCATCGCGAAACTTTACCGGGGCAATGACAATCAGAACCTTCTTTTCCACTGACATGCTCCTCACTGCAGGGAAGTCTGCTCGCAAATCAATAAAGGTATGGATCTGAAGTCAAGAAAAAAAGAAGAGAAGATGGGGATTACTGTATTGATTCAGAGGCAATGAGAGTAAATTTGTGTGAATGAAGCAAACGAATCGCCTCTTCAACCTGATCTACCCGCAAGATCAGAATTGCCTTATTTTTACCAGAGAAGGCATAGGAGTACTCGATATTTATTCCTGCTTCACTGAGCTTTGATGCTATCTCAAAAAGGCCGCCAGGCTCATCTTTCATCTCAACCGCAATGACATGGGTGAATGCGACATTAAAACCCATGGAGGTGAGTTTCTTAAATGCAACATCAGGTTTGTCCACAAGTGCCCTGATGACACCAAAACCCTCCGCTTCTGCGATAGAAAAGGCAAGGATATTAACATTCTCCTCCTGACATGCCTTTGCCATTGCAGCCAGTCTGCCAGGTTTGTTCTCAGAAAAAAGGGAGATCTGGCGGATCATATACTGTTCACAACTCATTATATCAACCTCTTATCAATCACACGTTTTGCTTTCCCTTCAAACCGGGGCAAGGTTCCCGGCTCTGTCAGTTCAACCGATACCTGTACATTCAATGAGCTCTTCAATACTTTTTCAACATGCCGCTGCGTACGCATCAGATCTGAAATCTTATCGGAAAACGCCTCCTTTGCAAGCTCAACTTTGATGAGCATCTCGTCAAGGGCGCCTTTTCGGTCAACCTCTATCATGAAGTGTTCTGCAACTTCCGGAATCCCAAGCAGGGCATGTTCTATCTGACTGGGGAAGACATTGATACCACGGATGATGAGCATGTCATCGACCCTGCCTGACAACCGTTCAAGCCGGGGATGGGTTCTGCCACAGGGGCATGGTTCTTCCCTGATCGCGGTAATATCACCGGTCCGGTATCTGATAATGGGAAGACCATCCTTTTGCAGCATAGTCACCACCAGTTCACCACGCTCACCAGGCGGAAGAGGTTTTTGTGAGTCAGGATCCAGAATTTCAGGATAAATCAGATCACTCCAGACATGAAAGCCCTGCTGATACTCACATTCACAAAAGAGCGGCCCTGAAAGTTCACTGGTCCCGTAGATATCATAGGCATCAACCCCAAGACTCTCTTTAATCCGAAGCCGCATCTGCTCACTCCAGGGCTCGGCTCCGACGATGGCTTTTCGGAGACGGGTGTCATTTTTAATTGAAACCCCCATCTTCTCTGCAACCTCTCCCATATGCAGGAGGTATGACGGTGTGCAGGCGATGGCAGTAACTCTCAGATCTTGCATCAGCTCAATCTGCCGCTCGGTATTCCCAACCGATGTCGGAAGGACTGTTGCACCAATCCGCTCAGCCCCGTAATGAAGACCAAGACCACCGGTGAAGAGACCATACCCATAACTGACCTGCATCACATCTCCCCGTCCGATACCGGCAGATGTCAGAGCGCGGGCGAGGGATTCGGTCCAGTTATAGATATCATTCTTCGTATATCCGACAACCGTGGGTTTCCCGGTCGTTCCTGATGACACATGATACCGAACCAGTTCCTCCTGTTCGCTCATGATCAGACCGTCAGGGTACGTGTCCCGGAGATCTTTTTTATGCATGAAGGGAAGCCGGGTAATATCCTCCAGTGAATTAATGTCATCAGGATGAAACCCTGCTTCCTTCATGCGCTTGTGATAAAATGAGGAAAAACTGTAAACCCGGTAAACAAGGGTTTTTAGAAGCTTAAACTGAAGTTTTCGAAGATCAGCGACGGGCATCTCCTCGATTCGCGGGTCCCAGCACCGCATCAGTCATCACCCCGCCGGTCAACAACGCGTTTTGCTTTTCCTTCAAACCGGGGCAGAGTTCCGGGTTCAACCAGGTGAACCGTGGTCCTGAGCTCGAGAACATCGCGGAGGGACTTTATGACCTTATTCTGAACGTTCTTTAGATCAGCCAGTTCTCCATGGAAATTCTCACGGGAAACCTCAACATCAATCGTCATCTCATCCATATGGTTTACCCGGTCAACATAAACCATGTAGTGATTGCCGACTTCAGGGATGGAGAGGAGGACATGCTCTATCTGACTGGGGAAGACGTTGATACCACGGATGACCAGCATATCATCACTTCTGCCGGTAAAGCGGGCAAGTTTTGGACCTCGGCCGCAGGGACACTCGTCCTCCATGATCATGGTGATATCACCAGTCCTGTACCGGAGGAGCGGCATAGCTTCTTTAGTCAGAGGAGTGACTACCAGTTCTCCCCGTTCTCCAGGACCCAGGTTCTCACCTGTCTTGGGATCAATAATCTCAACCAGATAGGAGTCATGCCAGATATGAAGCCCGTTATGTTCGGAGCATTCAAAGGCAACCCCAGGACCGTAGAGCTCACTCATACCATAACTATCAAATGCCTCCACACCCAGTTTCTCCTGCAGTTCGTTCCTGGTCTTCTCGGACCAGGGTTCGGCACCAAAAATACCCACTCTGAGGGAAGACAGATCCATCTTCATTTCGGCTGCAGCCTCTGCAAGATGGAGACCGTAACTTGGAGTGCAGTGAATAGCCGTAACTCCAAAGTCATGAATCATCTCTATCTGCCGTTTCGTATTGCCAGTTCCGCTTGGGACCGCGGTCAGACCTGCCTTCTCGGCACCATAGTGAAACCCAAGTCCGCCGGTAAACATCCCGTAATTAACCATGTTCTGAAAGACGTCATCTTTCGTAAGACCCACCATGGTCAGGTTTCGCGCAATCAAATCTGCCCAGGTGTTAATATCTCCGGCAGTATACCCGACAACCGTGGGTTTTCCCGTAGTCCCGGATGTTGTATGGATCCGGACGATATCCTTGAGCGGGACTGCAAGAAAACCAAAAGGATACCCGTCCCGCAGGTCAGTCTTCCGGGTAAATGGTAATTTCTGCAGATCCTCAATCGTTTGGATATCAGACGGACGAAGCCCGGCTTCCTTAAACTTTTTCTGGTAAAACCCGACATTGGCGCAGCGGGACACTGTTTCCCGAAGACGCTTTTCCTGAAGTATCTTCAGATCAGCAGGTTTTATCGTCTCAATTGCCTCATCCCAGAACATAACCTTGCTATCCTGAACTCCTCTTATGAGAAGTCTGTGATAATTACGTTGGAAGGGAGAGTGAATAACCATTGTTACACGATAACATGGATCATGGATTTTGATAAATAAGCGATAAACAGATGATAAGATGTAAAAATACGGACAATAATTCAGTTATTTGTATGGGGTTGTCGGGATAAGCCCTGAATTGCCTGACAGGTCTCCGGGGAAGAACAAACCTGGAAAAACCCATTCCTTTATCTTTTGATACTGCCTTTTAGAATTATATGCAGGTTGTCGGCATCAACAGCAGCCCGAGGAAGAAGAGTAACACAGATCTTTTACTAACCACTGTTCTGACCGGTGCCTCTGACGGTGGATGTAAAACAGTCCATATCGATCTTTACAATTACGAGATCGAGTATTGCAAAGCCTGTGATACCTGTTACAAAACAGGATCCTGTGTTCTCATGGATGAATTTCCTGACATCTATGAAGTCATACTGGAATCAGACGGGATCATTCTGAGCAGCCCGAACTATATCAACAATGTAACCGCCAAGATGAAAACCCTCCTTGACCGGATGGCCGATACGGTCCATTGTCAGCGGCTTTTAGGAAAATATTCCGCAGCGGTCAGTACTGCAGGAGGGTCCGGAGCACAGGAGGTTGCAGATTATCTGAACCAGTCGCTTTTCATCATGGGGGCCTCTGTTGTTGGATCGGTGGGGGTAAACCTCGCTGACGGTGAGGAGATGTTTCAAAAAGGGGTGGATCAGTCCTATCAGCTCGGAATCCAGCTTGCCGATGCAATTCTCACGAAGGCAGAATACCCTGACCAGCAGCAAGGACATGCAGCCATGTTAGAGCGGATGAAACAACTGGTGTCATTCAGGAGAGAAGAGTGGCCCTATGAATACGAATACTTTACACATAAAAAGTGGATATAGAGGAGAGTATTCAGGCTGTTTTAATCCTGGCAACTTCCTGAAGACCGAGCATCTCAATACCCATCTCCCGCATTTTAAACTTCTGAATCTTTCCTGATACCGTAATCGGGAAGGAATCGACAAAGGCATAATACCGGGGGATCTTATACCGGGCAATCTTCCCGTCTGCATAGGTCCGAATCTCGTCCTCGGTCAGAGAAGCCCCTTCCTCAAGTTTTATCCATGCCATCAGCTCCTCACCATACTTCTCATCAGGGACTCCGATGACATATACATCGGCAATCTTTGGATGCTGATGCAGGAACTCTTCAATCTCCCGCGGGTAGATATTTTCACCACCACGAATGACCATGTCTTTAAGCCTGCCTTCGATATGGACGAATCCTTCAGGATCAAATGACCCCAGGTCTCCGGTATGAACCCAGCCATGCTCATCCTTTGCCTGCCTGGTTGCAGTAGGGTTATTGTAGTAGCATCGCATGGTCATGTAACCCCTCGCACAGATCTCACCAATCTCTCCACGGGGGATGATCTTCTTCGTCTCCGGATCGATGATCTTGATTTCGGTATGGGGGAAAACCCGACCCACGGTAGTCACCCGTTTATCGAGCGGGTCGCGGGTAGTGGTCATCGTTACACCCGGAGATAATTCGGTCTGACCATACACAATGACCACTTCTGACATGTGCATCTTGGTTGCAACCTCTTTCATTGTCTCAATGGGACAGGGAGATCCTGCCATGATGCCAGTCCGCAGTGATCGGAGATCGAATTTTGCAAAGTCAGGATGCCGGAGCTCAGCGATGAACATGGTTGGAACGCCATGAACTGCCGTGCATCGTTCGGCTTCTATGGTTCTCAGAACGTCCCCTGGATCAAAGGCCGGGCCGGGGATGACCATCGTTGAACCATGCGAGACACAGGCCATATTTGAGAGGACCATACCAAAGCAATGGTAAAAGGGAACCGGAATGCAGAGACGGTCCTTCTCGGTAAAGCCCATACCCTCCCCGATGATGTATCCGTTATTGAGGACACCATGATGGGTCAGCACAACTCCTTTCGGGTACCCGGTGGTTCCTGATGTATACTGGATGTTGATGGCATCATCAAAGTCAAGTGCTTTTTCGCGCTCTATTAATTCATCCTGGCTGATACTTTCTGCTTTTTTCAGGAGGTCATCCCACTGGTACATCCCGTTGTACGGAATATCGCCCATGAATACCACGGTTTTAAGGAATGGGAACTTCTCAGAGAGGATGCGCCCGGGCCGTGACTCATATGCCTCCGGGCAGGTCTCATAAAACATGCCCACATAATCAGAGGTTTTAAACCGGCCCTGAAGGATGAGCAGTTTGATCTCTGACTGTTTCAGACAGTATTCAAGCTCAAATGTCCGGTACGACGGATTAATATTGACCATAATGGCCCCAATCTTGGCCGTCGCAAACTGCACGATGATCCATTCGGCATAGTTCATCGCCCAGATTCCAACGCGATCCCCTTTGTTGATATCAAGGGCCATAAGGCCCCGGGCAACCTGATCCACCGCCTCCCGAAACTGACGGTATGTTAGTCTAATCTCCTGCTTTGGCGATACTATCGCTTCGTTTTCAGGATACTTCTCTGCAACCTCGTTCAGAATATCCCCGATGGTCTGTCCAAGTAACGGGAAATCGGCAGTCCCACAGGCATAACTCAGTTCGGGAGTGGCCATTGAATCCATTCATCTCAGGTGGACTCTCCGTGAATTTATCTGTCGCGACTGACGATCATAATCTTTAAATTCGCTTTCGTACTACCTATATGAGCACAGGGGTCGTGGCCTAGTCCGGCATGGCGACGGGCTCCAGCGGTCTTTGCATCCGGTGCAGATGATGACAAATGGGTCTTCTGATTTGGTGATGATCCGTTGGAGCACTGATGCATATCGGAGAGACCCGTCGATCGTGAGTTCAAATCTCACCGACCCCACCTGTTTTCATAACCTCTGACTTTGCAGACCATAGGCTGCACTGGTGATTTATAGTCTGGTCGCTGAAATATAGGGGAAGGTTATCATATGTATCTGATAGGCGAAGCCCTGATCGGCGAAGGATCCGAACTGGCTCATGTGGACCTGATCGTCGGAGATAAGAACGGTCCGGTCGGGATGGCGTTTGCAAATGCACTCTCACAACTCTCAGCCGGGCATACCCCTCTTCTGGCTGTTGTACGTCCGAATCTGCTCACGAAACCGGCAACTGTCGTTATTCCAAAGGTTACTCTCAAGAATGAGGGACAGGTCAACCAGATGTTCGGGCCTGTCCAGGCTGCTGTTGCAAAGGCGGTCGCTGATGCGGTTGAGGAAGGGCTTTTTGGTGATATAAATATTAACGATATCTGTATTCTGGCCAGCGCTTTCCTCCATCCGTCAGCAAAGGACTATAACCGGATCTACCGGTACAACTATGGTGCGACAAAGCTTGCAATATCACGTGCATTTGAAGAGTTCCCGGATGAAAAGACTCTGATTCATGAGAAAGACCGCGCTGCACATGCTGTCATGGGCTTTAAGGTTCCGCGCCTCTGGGACCCGCCATATCTGCAGGTTGCCCTCGATATTGTTGACCTGGGCAAACTGAGATCTGTTCTCTCATCCCTGCCGGAGAATGACCACCTGATCATCGAAGCAGGAACCCCGCTCATCAAGAAGTTTGGTCTGAATGTCATCTCTGAGATTCGTGCTGTAAAACCAAACGCTTTCATCGTCGCAGATATGAAGATTCTTGATACCGGAAACCTTGAGGCCCGGATGGCTGCTGATTCATCTGCTGATGCCGTGGTTATGTCTGGTCTTGCTCCCGCATCTACCATCGAGAAGGCCATTACCGAAGCACGCAAGACCGGTATCTACTCGGTGATTGATATGCTCAACGTCGAGGACCCGGTTGGTCTCATCGCCAGTCTGAAGGTCAAGCCTGATATCGTCGAACTTCACCGTGCCATCGATGCTGAGCACACGTCCCATGCCTGGGGCAATATCGGTGACATCAAAAAGGCAGCAGGCGGAAAACTCCTGGTCGCAACCGCTGGCGGTATCCGTGTCCCGGTTGTCAAGGAAGCACTCAAGACAGGTGCAGATATTCTTGTGGTCGGCAGAGCAATCACCGCAAGCAAGGATGTCAGGCATGCTGCCGAGGAGTTCCTTGAGCAGCTCAATAAGGAAGAGATCGATCAGTTCAGAATCATGACTGATTTCTAATCAAATCTTTTTTATCTAATCAGATCTGGCTGTTGAAATACAGAAGATACGAAGACCTATATTGATTCTGACTGAATTACCTATAGGATGAAATATTTCAATACCGCCGGACCTGTTAACTGCAAAGATCATTATTGCCTTCCTCCGCTCAGTCGATTCAATCTTTCAGAAATTCTCGGACTTATCTCCCAGAAGAAATATTTCGTCCTTCATGCACCGAGACAAAGCGGGAAGACCTCATGCCTTCTTGCCCTCGAGAATTACCTGAACGCTTCAGGATTATACAAATCCCTATATATTAACGTTGAAGCAGCCCAGGTGGCCAGAAATAATGTTGAAAAAGGGATATACGCAATTATTAATGAGATACAACGAAGAATTGAACTTTCCGGATATGATGACGATTCACAAAGAATTGTGAAAGACCTTTGTGATCCACACCTATCGTTATCTGCACTGAACAGTGCTTTAACCAGGCTTGCAGAGTTTTCTCCTTTACCTCTCGTCCTGCTCATCGATGAGATAGATGCTCTTGTTGGCGACACCCTGATATCGGTTCTCCGCCAGATTCGGTCAGGTTATGATTCCCGGCCTGACCATTTCCCATCAACAGTGATTCTCTGCGGGGTGCGTGATGTCCGTGACTACCGGATTCATTCAGATACCGAACAGATGATCATTACCGGTGGAAGTGCCTTTAATGTCAAGGCAGAGTCACTTCGCCTGGGGAATTTTTCAGAGGAAGAAGTCCGGACCCTCTGCCTTGAACATACGAAAGAGACCGGCCAGATCTTCACGACTAATGCTCTTTCTACCATATGGAATCTAACCAGCGGACAGCCCTGGCTTGTGAATGCCCTGGCATATGAGACCTGTTTTAAACTGGAGCTGGGAAAAAACCGTGAGAATCCCATCACGGACATTATGGTTGAGCAGGCAAAAGAGAATCTGATTATCCGGAGAGAGACTCACCTTGACCAACTGGCAGATAAACTCAAAGAAGAACGGGTACGGCGGGTAATTGAACCCATCCTCACGGGAGATCTCTACGAAGGTATGCTCCGGGCTGATGATATTGAATATGTTGAGGATCTGGGCCTTATCACGCAGGCACCGAACGGTGAGATATCCATATCAAACAGGATATACCAGGAGATTATCCCCCGGCAACTGTCATGGGAAAGCCAGTCAGGAATGGCTCTTAAACAGGCATGGTTTGTCGATGATGATGGAAGACTCAATATCTTAAAACTTATCAGAGAGTTTCAGCAGTTCTTCAGGGAGCATTCGGAGAGCTGGATTGAGCGGTTCCAGTATAAGGAAGCAGGACCGCAGATCCTTCTTCAGGCATTCCTTCAACGGATCGTAAATGGAGGAGGGAGGATTGACCGGGAATATGGTCTGGGCCGGACACGGACCGATCTCTATCTTCGGTGGCCACTTCCGGATGGGACAGTCCAGAGGATCATTATTGAACTCAAGATCCTGCATAAATCACGGGAAAAAACGATTGAGGATGGTATGAAACAGGTGATGAAGTATATCGACCGGTGTGGTGCTGATGAGGCTCATATTATTGTTTTTGACCGGAGACCAGAGGTGTCATGGGATGAGAAAATATTTTGTGAGAAGAGAGAGTTAGAAGAGTGCCGGGAGAGGAACGGGGTCCCTGTAGTTATTTGGGGGATGTAGGCAGATGTTGAGTTATAATTCCAATTGGAACCTGATTGCCTCGTGAATTTGTTGGATTAAGCTCTCATCATGAATACACCCAATTTCTTTCTTAAGTCGCCTTTTATCCACTGTTCGTACTTGATAACACAGGGCGATTGAATCGGCAAATAAATTCGCAGATTCCTTTGGAATAAATACTTCATTTGGATAGATAATCCTTTCCTGCGATTTTCGTGATGTGAGAGGTATGATATTTACTACGGGGAGAATCTGATTTATCTGCTCACGACTTATCACAAGGACCGGCCTTTGACCAGACCGCTCAGATCCACATACCGGACTTAATTGTGCTACAAAAATGTGCCACTGATACATCAGGACTCATGCTCCCACCATTCTTCATCAACCGATGTAAAAGAAGCCATAGATTCTTCAAGATCGGTCATGAACAAAGGATCCTCAATTGCTCTATGTAGCCTTTTCAGCTTTTCGTTAACATCAGAGTGTGGCCCGATTTTTGGCAGATTTTGTTCAATCATAAGATATTCATCCATAGGCAAAATTACCCCAATGGGATTGCCTTCACTATCAGTAATAATTTGTCTTTTTAAGATAGATTCAGACATATTCTTTCTCACCATTTCCAATATAATAGAGAAATCATTGACCTTATCCTTTATTATTCCGATTTTCTATGTCCTTTAAGAGCAAAAATATTACTCATAATCTTGACCACCATACCCATAGTTAAACACCCTACATCATAATCACAATACAATACATATATATACCAAGAAGTCGAGTTCTCTCGTACCTTTACAGAGGTGAAAATTAATGGGAATCGGCGAATTACTCAGTGACTCATTTGGCTATGCAAATGAGGGATTAATCGGAAAATGGGTGCGATGGATCATTCTCATCATCTCATCGATTATCTTCCCCCTGATTATGGGATATTCACTCCGGGTTATGAAAGGAACCACACCTGCTCCGGAACCGGGTGACTATCTTGGAATGTTCATCGACGGAATCAAGATGATCATTATCGAGATTGTCTATATGATAATTCCAATCATCATCGGTGCAGTAATATTCTTTATGAGTGGAGGGTTTGGAATTTTAACAATGATGCTCATGGATGTTGGGAACTGGCTTGCATATGCAGGAATGCTAATTGCCACATTAGGAGTATCGTTATTTGTTCTAGTGATAATTAGTTTTATTTTCAGCCTGTTTGGTATCATTGGTATGGTACGATTTGCCAGAACTGGCAGCATGGGAGAAGCTTTTGCATTCAGCGAGATAACCAATATCATTGGGAAATTCGGTTGGATTCAATATATCATCGCATTAATTATTCTGGATATTGTACTAGCAGTTATTTATGGTATTATTAGTCTCATACCCATGATTGGATTCTTGGTATTACTAATTATTGCACCATATGTTACAATGGTATTTTCGAGATATTATTCTCTAATTTACGATTCTGGAGTTTAATCAGTAAATTAGAATATCTTATCTTTTTTTATATTGAATACATCTACACAGCCTAGCCTCATGCATAACTCATGAAAAATTGAATCCTCTATATCTCCAGTAGTAAAATTGATACTGAAGGCTTTCTTGATTTAGGGGCAATATCCCATAGGAACACTTTCATCGAATAGCGATCTAATGACATAATGCAGCTGAATAGCACAAAAGAGGATGGTTTTTATCGCAATTCTCTGAAGAACAAATCACAACATTTTCAATGAATGAATACATAGGTGAAATGAACATGAAGAGATTATTGGTAATGCTTATTTTGGCCCTACTCGTTATTACAGTGCCATTGTCAGCTGCAGCATACGATCAGCCCACTATGGGCGAAAAAAACGCAGTAAAGAAAGCAATGAATTATTTAGATTTCATGGCGTTCTCTAAAACCGGGTTGATTAAACAACTAGAATACGAAGGATTCACTAAAACAGAGGCAGAATATGGTGTCAATCATATCGAAGTTGATTGGAATGAACAAGCCGCAAAGAAGGCTGAAAATTATTTAGAGTTTATGTCGTTCTCTAAAAAGGGATTGATAGATCAACTTGAGTATGACGGATTTACTCGGGCACAAGCTGAATATGGTGTTGAAGCCGTAGGATATTGAACTCGATTATTTCTAATTTTTTTACAAGTTATTATGCGCATCAACATTTAATTCAATATATGTTAGATGAATCAATCCATAGGTGAAAATAATGACAAACGATATACTTGACATCATTTTCATGTCTGGAGCAGAGTTTAATGAACTGACGGGATCGTATGCCCGTGCTGGCGGAGCTGGACTTCGTAGGTTGTGTGAAGGGGAAGTAAATATACCCGGAATAATTTCATTTGCGATTATAATCGGCGCAATCTTCTTTTTGTATTGGGCGATTCGGGATAAATAAACACATTTCATATTCTCCAATCCCATATATTTCCAATTTTTAATATCTTCTGAATAGATGTCAGAAATTTACGGCCTGGTCGTCAACATAACTGCCGATATCTCCGGTGTTGACAATGCAATTCAACACAGATCATAGGTTTTAAATTAACCGATAGGGAGAGAAAATTCAATGATTTATCTGGAGGATGCGAGAATGAACAAAAAGTAGTCTCCGGTATAGCCAGAAGAACAAATCATAACCTTTTTCAAGGAATGAAAGAAAATTGAAATGATGAAAAACGAAGTGTTTATTACTGTCGTAGGTATCGCATTAATTCTATTTCTTTTTTTAGCGAATCAAGCGGCAGGTATGGCAATAGTAGCAATTGCATTCATTCTTTACAATGCTTATTGTGCTTACAATTATAAGGGAATGAAAAGCGTTCCATATGCAGCTGTACCAATAATTATATTTATTGCATTCATGGCCTTGTCTTTTGACAAAACACTTGCAAATATTATGATGTTTGTTTGGTTAGGTTCAATGGTTTACTTTGCAATGAACGCAGATACAACAAAACCAGAAGAGAAACCTGTGATTACCCCTACGGGAAAGTTTTGTTCAGGGTGTGGCGCTCCTGTAGAATTAGATGCATCTTTTTGTAAAGCATGCGGTGCAAAATTATGAGTGTTTAATCATTCTCGATTTATGATGAAAATTATGAGACAACCCTAAAAATCCATATCAGCGGTGATAAGCATTGTAGATTACTTTAAAGGGAAATCTAAACCACAAGAATCATAACTCGTCTTCAGGTATTAGAATATTCGACTTAGATATCCACAAATATTATTATTCTTCCTTTTTTTGCTCCTAGGGTAGCCTCTCCTCCCGCAAACACATAACGATTACTAATAATCATTTCGGCAACAGTCAATCAAACTGAAAATGCTCATAAATTACTATGCATATAGATCCATATTACGCAATAATAAGAAAAAATAAGCAACCATATGCTAAGCAGACCCTAATTGGACTATGAAAGTTGTTAAAAATTTCAAAGCCTTTAATACCTAACATATGAAAATCCCTTATTTGATTTGTTGGAGTGCCAGCATACTCCACTAACAGATTCCCCCCTTTTATTATGCAATGAATATAACCCAAAGGGTAGACAATTTCCGTACCACAATTGTTTTCTCTCACCCGAACGGATATCACACCTTCAGAATCAAATAGCATAGAATACCAAAACCCTGAGAGATAATCATGCCGCTCAATTCCCCCGCAGGTATTGATCAATCAGCCCTCACATGCCTTCTTGACGACGCGTGTTTTACCAGAAAACACAGAAAAATCTGGTTTCTTTCATCGATGGGTATCCTCCTTGACGGATTTGACCTGTTTGTCCTTTCAGTCGCCCTGCCTCTCATTATCCATTATTTCGGTGCTACAGCATTACAGGCCGGCCTCATTGGAGCTGCTGCAACACTTGGGGCGATAGCAGGGTCTGTCATCGGAGGCCGACTTACTGACAAATACGGGCGAAAGAAGATTTTTCTCCTGGATCTCGGACTCTTTGTTATCGCGGCAATATGCTGTGGAATGGCATGGAGCGTGGAAAGTCTGATACTCTTCCGGTTTATTCTTGGCCTCGGTGTCGGGGCAGACTATCCCATCTGTGCATCCTATGTCTCGGAATTCATGCCAAAAAACATCAGAGGCAGGATGCTTATCGGAGCATTCTCATTCCAGGCGGTCGGGATATTCCTTGCTGCAGCCATCGGACTGTTAATTCTGGTTCTTTATCCCAATGAACTTGCATGGCGGTTTATGCTTCTTGTCGGTGCAATTCCTGCAACCATCATCCTTGTTGCACGACGGGACATTCCGGAGAGTGCCAGATGGCATATGAAGCGGGGTGAAACAACGGATGCAATCAGGATTATCTGTAAAACTCTGCATGATCTGCCAGGAGCAATGAAAGACTGCATCTCACAATTCCGGATATCCCACCCCACCATCAATGAAAAACCAGACGTGAAAAGTCAGCCCTATTCAGTTTTATTTTCAAAGGAGATGCGAAAAAGGACAATACTTGTTACCGTTCCCTGGTTTTTGATGGATGTGGTCTTTTACGGAATTGGAATATTTACTCCTCTTCTCCTTGCTGCTATGGCATTTGAAGGGAGTGGAACAAATTTCATCGCAGATGATATCCTGGCTACCGAGGGGACGGCATTTCTTGATATCTTCCTTATTATTGGATTTATTCTGAATATTATCCTGATTGAGCGTATTGGACGAATGAAACTACAGATCATCGGATTTACAGGCATGGCAGTGGGCCTTGGTATCCTGATTATTGGATCCCTGTACAATTCAACCATGATTGGCCTTCTCTTTGTAGGGTTTGCGATCTACAACCTGCTCATGAATATGGGACCAAATGCAACGACCTTTGTCCTGCCGGCAGAGTTGTATCCGACAGAGATGCGGGCGACGGCACATGGGTTTGCTGCTGGAATCGCCAAACTGGGGGCTGCTCTGGGTATTATTCTTGTTCCCATCCTTAAGGAGGGGTGGGGTATACCGGTAACGCTTGGAGTCATGCTTGGACTTGTCATATTGGCCCTTATTATCACATTCTTGTGCAGGATTGAGACAACCGGGAGATCTCTTGAAGAAATAACCGATTAGCTTCACGTTCCACCCACCATACCTTTATTACTTCCATAAACATCTGTATCTTATATGACGACAGAGGACGTGCTCAAAGAGACAACAAAAAATATCGGTGATCTCATATCAGCCAGGCGAGTGATGGGTGACCCGATTGATCTCGGGGATAAGGTAGTCATACCGGTTACGAAGTTTGGACTGGCGTTCGGAGCAGGAAGCAGGAAAGAAAAGGAAGGAGACGGGAGCGGTGCTGGAGGTGGCGGGGGAATTGAACCAATGGCTCTGCTGGTCGCCCATAAGGAGATCAAAGGAGCAGAAGGAATCCAGGTCTTTTCGTTAAAGAAAGAAAACCCGGTCGCCCAGGTGATAACTGCACTGAGTGAATCACTCGTGCCCCAGGTCATCGAGCTGGTCAAACAGAAAGAACCGTCATCTGCCAATCCGACAGCAGAAGAGAAATCATAAGAGTGCCCATGTTCCATCCGGCTGGTGATCTGGTTGTCACGGTCGGCATTATCCTGTTTTTATTCATTTTTTTGAGATTTCTTTACACAATACCGCTGAAAATCTCACTTTCAGCAATCAGGGATTCAACCAGGTTGTGTGGGGAGAGTGAAGTGGGGCTTGGACCATTCAGTATTGCGGTTCTCTATGACGGGATCTTATTCGGGGAGATGAGAATCGGCGGGAGGCGTCTTTTTTCCTTTTCCATACCGAAAACAGGAGAGGAGGGTACAAAAACCGATGAAGGAAAACCAGAAGCAGAAGGTATCCGATCTGGTATGAGATGGATACCGGTGATCGTTCAGGGCAGCAGACGAATCATCAGGCATTTCAGAATCGATACCCTCACCTGTCATGCACGGATAGGTTGTGGTGATCCCTGCACGACCGGGATGGTGTATGGATATATTCAGGCAATTATTCCATTGCTTCCGGGAGAACATGACATCTGTATAGTTCCTGACTTTTATGATCCGGCCTTCGAAGGTCACGTCAGACTGGATACCAAGTTTGTGTACCCCTTCGCTCTCCTCGTCTATTTATCCAGGATAATCATTCCGGAGGTTCTGAATAAACCGGAATTATACGGAGGAGAAATGAATGCAGAGTCCGGATGATACAATACGGATCCTGGAACCGGTTGTGCTTGCCGGAAGAGAGATCTACCCGGTTGTAAAGGTACATTCATGGATAGGGAAGCAGGGAGGAATGATTTTGGGAACTCCCTGTGCCCTGCTCATCCTGGAAGATGAGGCATGGTTTTTTGTATCAGTTGATGATGCGGTCCCCGATATAACATCACTATTTTCTCTTAATACTCCTGCTACACAGGAAAGATAATCAATGCCAGGTCCTTGAATGCATGATAAAAAGAGGGTTATCATAAACCGGTACTATCCTGCTTCCTGAGAAGCCCACATACCGGCTGGCAGAATGGATACAATACCTGCTATTCGCCACCGGGGGGAGGATCAAGGGAGAAAAAGGAATAATAATGTTCGACTACGGTGCCACGGACAAGAACGTCGGCTGGCATGATGAGTAATTCCCTGAGTACCAGATAGTGCTTTTGTATAGAGACTCTATAGAGGCTGTTGCACAAACACAAAAAAAGCTTAATATAAATTATTAAAGCTTAATTATATATATTATTAAGATCAATATATTATATGTCTCATCGCTATAACATGATTAGAGGATATGGTAATG
>Ga0228535_1000966_pt1 | contig 58425 bp, 47 predicted proteins | sample SJ1metagenome_FD_168457 | JGI IMG/M metagenome (GOLD analysis project Ga0228535, IMG submission 168457) | Enriched culture of PCE-dechlorinating microbial communities from Ithaca, New York, USA - SJ1 | ecosystem: Engineered > Modeled > Simulated communities (microbial... > Unclassified | place...
CGATATTCGTGGGGATGTACCTCATCTACAACGCGGTCTCCATCTCGGTGGTGCACCGACGCCGGGAGATAGGCATCCTGCGCGCCCTGGGCTGCTCAAGGAAAGAGATTATCCTGCTGTTCCTGGGAGAGACGCTGGTGATTTCCATCATTGCATCTTCCCTCGGCGTCGGACTCGGTCTTCTGCTGGCCGACTCCCTGGTAGGGGCATTCGGCAAGGTCATCTCCGACACGTACATACGGACCTCCGTGGAAGGGATTCATGTCACCTGGTTCCATCCGGTGCGTGGATTCGTGTGCGGCATTATCGCCAGCCTGGTGGCGGCCCTGTTTCCGGCACGCACCAGCAGCCTCATCTCGCCCGCGTCCGCGATCCGGTCCGTTCCCTATGCGGAAGAGGGGTTCTTCACCACCCGGCGGCTCAACTGGGGCGGAGCGATCTGTCTGGCGCTCTGCTTTTCCATCCTTGCCGCGTACAGCCGCATCGGCGACTCGCCCCTGACCAAGAACACGACATTTCTCTTTATCGCCCAATTCCTGCTCGCCATAGGGGTTTCCCTCTTTACCCCGGCCTTTCTGCGGGGCTTCGTCACCGTCTTTCACCGTCTTTTTTCCTCCCGTTTCGGCGCTGCGGGGAGGCTCGCGGGTCTCAACCTGAGAAAGAACCTGACGCGGAATGCCGTGGCCGTGGCGGCAGTCTTCTTCGGCATCTCGGTATTCGTGGGCAGTTCCGGGTTTGTATACAGCGTCAAGGAATCGGCCATAAGCTGGCTGGATTCGGTGGTCCGGGCCGACATCATCGTCACCTCAGGCCATCCGAGCTCCAGCACCAATGCTAACACCATACCCATGCCGGTGACGATGTCCCGGCAGCTGGAAACCGTTCCCGGCGTTCTTTCCGCGGATCCCTGGCGGAAGACGTACATGAACTACAACGGCAGAAGCGTGCTCCTTTCCAGTGTCGATATCGCCCGCAGAGCCGAGTACAACAGCTTCATGGTCGTTCAGTCCGTGACCAAAGACGCGCAGCGTCTGTTGCCCAACCAGGACACGGTGGTGGTGAGCGAACCGTTCGCCGCCATCTTCCACGTCAAGCCGGGTGATACCATTGACCTTCCTACGCCCGGCGGGACTGTCCGTTTCGGGATCGCCGCGGTTGTCATGGATTACCTGTGCGACAACGGCACCATTATCATGGATATTCATACCTACCAGCGCCATTGGGGCGATATGCTCGCCAATTCGTTTTCCGTGCGGGTCAAGCCCGGCGCGAAGGTGTCCGAGGTGCGGGACGAGATCCAGAAGCGTTTCGGGACCGAGCGCAAGCTCTATGTCCTGCCGGCGCTGGAGTTCAAGAACGAGATCCGCAGGGTACTGGACGGCATGTTCATCTTCAACTACGCCCTGAACGTGATCACGCTGACCATCGCCTGCCTCGGGATTATCGTCACCCTGTTTGCCTCGGTTATGGAGCGGACGCGCGAAATCGGCACCCTGCGTTCCATCGGGATGCTGAGGAGGCAGATATACGGGGTCGTTGTGCTGGAGTCGGTAATCATGGGCCTGGCAGGGGGGCTTCTCGGGTCAGCGGCGGGAATTGTATCGGGGTGGGTCAACCTGGAAGGATTTTTCGTGGCCAATTACGGTTCCGCCGCCAGGTACCATCTGCCGTTGAGCGCCATCCTGTGGGCGCTGCTCCTTGCCGCGGGACTGTCCGCGCTGGCGGGGATGATTCCCGCGCGCCGGGCGGCGAAAACGAACATTGTGGAGGCATTGTCCTATGATTAGCCTGATGAAGGGCGTATCGGGATTCTCCGAACCCCTTCATGTTCGGTTTCGGGAACTTTCCTGAACCGACCCGCGGATCTCCTCCACGTACATCTCCAATAATTCACGCGCATCATCATCGGAAAGGACGCAAGGATTGTACTTGATGCCCAGCTGCAGGCGATTGCCGTAGGTGTAGGCAACGAAAGACGCATCCATATGGGGGCGTAGCGGCGGCGGGACAATGTCGACCGATTCGAGCAGGATATTCCCGACCACTGCTCTGCCGTCGGACTGGGGGAGAGGGAGACGATCCAGCACTCTGCCGATATTTGAAAAACAGGTGGTCGCATAGCACTTGCTGTCCCGGGTGAACCGCGATATGCCGCCGGGCAGAAACCGGGCAACGCCGACCGAGAAGAGAAAGGTGTACTTCCGGTAGAAACGATCGATGGACTTCATGAACTCCCGGACGAACCGCAGGAGAGGCCCTCTGCCCGTGAAGTCCCGCCTTCGCCAGTCGATGAATTTCAGGCTGACGGAATTGGCCATCGGCATCGTCTCTTCGCCGGGTCCGCGAAGGTTCACCGGCATCGAGAATCGCAGCCAGTCTCCGTCGCGCCCTGTTCCCTTCCTCTCACGCCAGCCTCCCACCGCCAGAAGCAGATCCCTCAGCAACAGTTCATGGAGCGTTGCATTGAAATGCTTGGCAGCGGAAACAATCCTCCCTGTTTCGATTTGATCGAACCTGAAAAAGAAGGGCGCGACGTGCGTAGCCCGTGGCGCTTTTCCCGGGGAGACGCGAGGCGTGTCCTTGAGCGGCGAAGGAGTTCGCAGGAAAAACTCCACTACCTCCTTCACTACGCCGATTTGCATGAGAACCGCCTTCAGATACGTGAGCCCGTGCAACCGGGGGGCGCTTCTCCTTCGCAGTGTGTGAGGCTCCAGGCGCCGCAGGGCAAGCCCGCGTTCAGGAGGGTTCTGTCGCAGTGTGTAGGCGATGAGGAGGTCCTCGACAAACAGCATCAGTCCTTTGCCGTCCGTACAGCAGTGATGGAACCGCATGACAAGATCGTGTCCGTCGTCACGGTCCAGGAGCCATACGCGCATTCCCGGCTCCTTCGTCACATCCATGAACGATGTGTCCGAAATGCCGTTCCCGTCTCCCGGCGTCAGCCGATGAATGGTCGGGAACCACTCGGGATGATCCGTCCATGTTGACCTGCCGAAACGCCCGGGAGAAACGGTGGCTCGCAGAAGAGGGTGCCTCGGCAATACGATGGCGAGGGCATCCCGGAAAGCTTCAGAATCGAGGAAACCGGAGAATCCGAGCCTGAAAGTCACCGTCATCGGGAATGCCGGACTGTCTTCGCTGAACAAGTATTCCTCGAAGCATGAGAGTGGAAGAGTATTCCTGTCGTCTTTTCCAGCCATTGAGTGACTCCCCGTGTCTCGACAAATGTGGGTCAGGACGGGATTGTAACCGGTAATGTCATGCCGCGGGCCGACTGGGAGCGGTTCTTGTGCGGGATCGGAGTTACAGTCATCGCTGCTTTTTTCCTGTTCCGGGATCGCTGAAACTATGATAGTTTTGTCCTTCCTCACATCGGGGATGGTGAGTATCCGGCGATGGACCCACCCACGTGGAGAAAGATATACCAGAACGAGGGCGCAAATGATAGAAATAGTGAAAGCGAGCAAGACCTATCACCAGGGAGAGCAGGAAGTGCATGCGTTGCGCGACGTCTCTTTCCGGATCGAGAAGGGGGAATTTCTCTCCATCATGGGGCCGAGCGGTTCGGGCAAGAGCACCCTCTTGAACCTGATCGGCGGGCTGGACCAGCCCAGCCGGGGCGAGATTTTCATCGACGGAAGTCCTCTCCACGGCATTACCGACGACGACCTCACCCTGATACGACGGAGGAAGGTGGGGTTCATCTTCCAGTTTTTCAACCTGCTTCCGATACTGACCGCCGTGGAGAACGTGAGCCTGCCGCTGCTTCTGGACGGCGTTCCCTTCTCGCGGATCCGGGAGAAGGCCGTCCATCTTCTGGAAAGCGTCGGCCTGGGGTCGCGCATCGAGCATCGGCCGGAGCAGCTTTCGGGTGGGGAAATGCAGCGTGTGGCCATAGCGCGTGCGCTGGTCACCGATCCCGCGGTGCTCCTGGCCGACGAACCCACCGGCAATCTGGACTCGCACCGGAGCGAAGAAATCCTGCGCCTGCTGAAGCAGCTGAACCGTTCTGGCCAGACCATCATCATGGTCACCCATGATTCCGGCGCGGCCTCCTTCGGCACGCGCATCATCAAACTGAGGGACGGCAGCCTGTCGGAAGACATCGCCATCGGCGGGAGCCCTGCATGAACCTGTGGAACCTGATCCGTCATATCAGCGTGAAACATCTGCTGCTGCGCAAGATGCAGACATTCATGGCCGTAGCGGGGATCTGCCTGGGGGTTGCGGCCATCGTCTCCATCGGGGTGGTGAATCGGAGCGTCCTGTTCTCCTTCGAAGACTCCTTCACGCGAGTGACCGGCAAGGCCAAGCTCCAGGTCACCGGGGCCCAGTCCGGGTTCCCGGAGGGACTGCTGGAGAAGGTCCAGAACGTTTCCGGCGTGGAATACGCGGTACCGGTGATCGAGACGGACGGCATGCTGATGGAGGGGAAGGAACGCTCCGTCATGATCCTCGGGGTGGACGTGCTGGTGGACACCCAGGTGAGGGACTACAGCCTGACCGGGGAGAGCGCGGACGTTCCCGACCCGCTGCTGTTCCTGGCCAAACCCGACTCCATCCTGGTAACCAAGACCATGGCGGACCGGGAGGGTTTCAGGCTCGACCAGAAGATCCGGGTGCAGACGGTGGAGGGGATAAAGACCTTCCGCATCCGGGGCATCCTCAACCCGGAGGGGCCGGCCAAGGCCATGGGGGGGAACCTGGCGGTGATGGACATCTATGCGGCGCAGATGGCGTTCGGCAAGAAAGGACGCATCGACCGCATCGACGTGAGCCTTCGGCCGGGTGAAGAGCTGGAACGCGTGAGGAAGGCCATTGCCGCGGCGCTGCCCGGCGGGTACATGGTGGACACGCCTGCGGGGAGGACGCGTCAGGTGGAGACCATGATCTCCAAGTTCCAGAACGGGTTCAACCTGATCAGCTACCTGGCGATATTCGTGGGGATGTACCTCATCTACAACGCGGTCTCCATCTCGGTGGTGCACCGACGCCGGGAGATAGGCATCCTGCGCGCCCTGGGCTGCTCAAGGAAAGAGATTATCCTGCTGTTCCTGGGGGAAACGCTGGTGATTTCGGTGGTCGCGTCGGCGCTGGGGGTCTGCCTGGGACTCCTCCTGGCCGATTCGCTGGTGGAATCATTCGGCAAGGTCATCTCCGACACGTACATACGGACCTCCGTGGAAGGGATTCATGTCACCTGGTTCTACCCGGTGCTCGGGTTCGTGTGCGGCATTATCGCCAGCCTGGTTGCGACCCTGTTTCCGGCCCGTGCCAGCAGCCGCATCTCGCCCGCGTCCGCGATCCGGTCCGTTCCCTATGCGGAAGAGGGGTTCTTCACCACCCGGCGGCTCAACTGGGGCGGGGCGATCTGTCTGGCGGTCAGTTTTCTCATCCTTGCCACGTACAGCCGCATCGGCGACTCGCCCCTGACGAAACATACCGTATTCCTCTTTGTCTCCCAACTCCTGATTGCGCTGGGGGTCTCCCTTTTCACCCCGGCCTTTCTGCGGGGCTTCGTCACCGTCTTTCACCGTCTTTTTTCCTCCCGTTTCGGCGCCGCGGGGAGGCTCGCGGGTCTCAACCTGAGAAAGAACCTGACACGGAATGCCGTGGCCGTGGCAGCCGTCTTCTTCGGCATCTCGGTATTCGTGGGCAGTTCCGGGTTTGTATACAGCGTCAAGGAATCGGCCATACTCTGGCTGGATTCCGTCATCAGGGCGGATATCATCGTCACCTCCGGCCATCCGAGCTCCAGCACCAATGCCAAGACAATACCCATGCCGGTGGCCATGTCCCGGCAGCTGGAAACCGTTCCCGGCGTTCTTTCCGCGGATCCCTGGCGGAAGACGTACATGAATTACAAGGGCAGAACCGTGCTCCTTTCAACGATTGACATCGCTCGGCGCTCGGAGTACAGCACATATGTCGTCGCTCAGGGCAGCATGCAGGAGCTGCTGCGCGTCATGCCGAATCAGGACATGGTGGTGGTGAGCGAACCGTTTGCCGCCATCTTCCACGTCAAGCCGGGTGATACCATAGAGCTTCCCACGCCTAAAGGGACTGTCCGCTTCGGCGTCGCGGGAGTGGTGGTCGACTACCTGTATGATAACGGGATTATCGGCATGGATATTCACACCTACCAGCGTCATTGGGGTGACATGCTTGCCGATTTGTTTTCCGTGCGGGTCAGGCCCGGCTCAAAGGTGTCCGAGGTACGGGACGAGATCCAGAAGCGCTTCGGGACCGAGCGCAAGCTCTATGTCCTGCCGGCGCTGGAGTTCAAGAACGAGATTCGCAGGGTGCTGGACGGCATGTTCATCTTCAACTACGCCCTGAACGTGATCACGCTGACCATCGCCTGCCTCGGGATCATCGTCACCCTGTTCGCCTCGGTTATGGAACGGACGCGCGAAATCGGCACCCTGCGTTCTATCGGGATGCTGAGGAGACAGATATACGGGGTCGTTGTGCTGGAGTCGGTAATCATGGGCCTGGCAGGGGGGATTCTCGGGTCTGTTGCCGGGATTATGGTGGGATGGTCGAGTCTGGAAGGATTTTTCGTGGCCAATTACGGTTCCGCGGCCAGGTACCATCTGCCGTTGAGCGCCATCCTGTGGGCGCTGCTTCTTGCCGCGGGATTGTCCGCACTGGCGGGGATGATTCCCGCGCGCCAGGCGGCGAAAACAAATATTGTGGAGGCATTGTCCTATGATTAAATCGCGTGTCGGGTTTTTCCTCTTTCTTGCCGTTCTCATGGCGTCGCCGTGCGCCTTTGCCATGAGCGGGCGCGATGTCTACGAAAAGGTGCAGGAGGTGCGGGAGCGGGGGCTCGATCGCAAAACCGAGGCAACCATGGTGCTCTATGACAGGGGAGGCGGAAAGCGCACCCGAACCTTGACGGAGTATGGCAAAAATGCATCCCCGGAAGCGTACAAGGTCCTTGTGGTCTTCAATTCTCCCGCCGACCTGAAGGGCGTGGGTTTCCTGATCCATGCCCATACCTTCGCCGACCGGGACCTGTGGGCGTATTTCCCCGAGTACAAACGCGTCCGACGCATACCAACCGCTTCTCAGGACGACTCGTTCTTCGGTTCCGATTTTTCCTACGACGACTTCAGCGGACCGCCGAACCTGAACGATTACACGTACAAAATACTCAGGGAGGAGACCTTTGACGGCAAGCCGTGCTACGTGGTCGAGGTGAAACCCAAGATACGCCGCAAGTACACGAGTTATATCGCGTGGGTGGCGAAAAACCTGTGGGTGCATACCAGGATAGAGTATTACCAGGACAAGCAGCTGTACCGTTCAGGAGCGTTCCGGGATATACGCACAATCGACGGAATTCCCACCCCGTTCAAGATCGAGATGGAGAATCACAAGACCCGGCACCGGACGGTGCTGACCGTCGGAAACATCCGTTACCGCACCAGTTTCCCGAACGAGCTGTTCTCGCAGCGTGCCCTTGAGCGGGGCGGAAAGTAGAACCGGTTTTTCCTGATGCAGTTTGCAGATTGGCTGTTTTCACGCATTCCAAATACTGGAGGGAATACCATGAAGAAAGCATTGGTTGTGACGATGCTGCTGGCGGTTTGCGCATCGACCGGTTTCGCGGAGGATTTTCTCTCCGTATCGGGCAGGCTGAACCTGCGGGGAGTCATCCCGCTGAACAACAACAGCGCAACGGAATATCCCAGCCTGTTGGGACGGGTCAAGATCGACACGACGCCCCCCACGTGGAAATTTCACCTGTGGCTGGAAGGTGGGTGGGACGGGAGCGTCGACCTGCCGGCCCATGACCATTCCGTGCTTAAGACCTGGGATGAGGTATACCAGAGCACTACGCCGTTCCTGGAGTTCAAGGAATTGTACGGAGCCTATTCGACGGATATCCTGGAGATTCGCGCGGGCGTTCAGCGCTTCTCCTGGGGAAGGCTCGACGAATATCCGGTCAACGACCTTCTGAATCCGTGGGACTACACCCAGTTTCTCAGAAAATCCCTGGAAGACAGGAAGATCGGCGTGCCGTCGCTTTCGGCGCGCGTATCCAAGGGGGATTGGAACGTGGAGGCGGTGTGGGTGCCGATCCTTGTCCCGTATCGTCTCCCCCTGCCCACCGAACGCTGGGCGGGGAGCACGGAGATAACCGCACTTGCGGACCAGCCCGGGGTGGAGGTTCTCACCCGGGAACCGGATCTCCCCGCTCGCAACCTGAAGAACAGTTCCGTCGGCGTGCGTCTGCAGAATACCGGACCCGTTGAGTGGGGCATCACCCTGTTCCACGGGTACGACCCGCGCCCCGTGTTCAAGGCGACCACGCTGGTTGTCACTCCCGAGTCGGGGAAACTGGTCGTTGACCCCGGGATCGTGCCGGACTTCCACAAGATGTCGTCCTTCGGCCTTGACGCGGCCGCCGTCAAGGGGGACTGGAGCTTCCGCGCCGAAGCCGCCTATGCCGTCGGCCGCTATTTCAACACACAGCGTGAGTTGTGGGGGTATCCGTCCGATATCACACCCGGCAGGTACGATCTGAACCCCAACGAGCACAAGAGCGATACCATTGAGTACGGACTCGGGGTCGACTACCGCCTGTTCGAGGATTGCCTGCTCACCCTGCAGGCCCAGCAGACGGTGATCCTTAACAGGCCGGAAACGCTGTACGACCGGAAATTCGAAACCCTGTTCTGGGCAAACCTGAAGAACGGTTTCTTGAACCAGAAGGTGGAGACGAACCTGAACCTCGCCTATAACCCCGAACACGGGGACACCATGGCAAAGGCGAACGCCTGGTACGTGTTCACGGACTCATGGAAGGCGGGCGTGACCGCGGTGGCGTTCTGGGGCCCGTCACAGTCGCTGTTCGGTCGGTATTCTAAGAACGATCAGATTGAAGCGGAGGTAATCTTTTCCTGGTGATACGTTTGTATTGCCCTTCTGTTTCCTGTGAGGATAGCGCTTTTGAATAATCTCTACAGCCCTTTCGTATGGGCTTTTCTGGTGATCGCCTTTGTATGGATTCGCAGAACCTTCATCACCCTCCGTGCTCTTCATCTCATGCCGGTGATAAGGCCTTTCCGCGATACCGGATCCACTTCGGGCCTTCCCTTGATTTCAGTGATCGTGCCGGCGAGAAACGAGGAGAATAACATTTATGACTGTATCGCCTCTCTCCTGCGGCAGGACTACCCGAATATTGAGATTATCATAGCAAACGATAATTCAACCGATCGAACGGAAGACATCATCCGATCCTTCGGTAACCGTCTGACCTGCTTCAACGTGCCTCCCACGCCGGCCGGTTGGACGGGGAAGAATTACGCGATCCATGCCGCCCTTGAAAAAGCTTCCGGGGAGTGGTTCCTTTTTACGGATGCCGATACGCGGCACGAGCCGTCAAGCCTATCGGCCGCATTCATGCACGCCGTTCGCCATGGTCTGGGTTTCCTCACCCTGACGCCGAGATGCCTGGCCGAATCGTTGGCGGAAAAGATGATTCAGCCGACGGCCATGGGATATATGGGGCTCTGGTTCCCCATGGACCGCATTAATGCCCCCGGAAGCACGCTGACTTTCGGCAACGGGCAGTATATCTTTATCAAACGGTCGGCATATCAGGCGATTGGAGGACATTCAGCCGTGAGGAACGAGTTGCTTGAGGATTTCGCTCTCATGCGAAACGCGAAGCTGAACGGCGTGTCCGCCCAGTGCGCGCTGGGCGTTCCGGTCTACGGGACACGGATGTATGACTCATTTTCGTCAATCTGGCGGGGTTGGAGAAGAATTTGCCTCCATGCCTTCTCACGGGACTGGCAGTCCCTTCTGGCGAGGGCCGGGAGCATTTTTGCCTTCTCCTTCCTGCCCTTTGTTCTGTATGGAGTCGTGGTGTGGCGGTACCTGCGGAATCCCGCGGATTGGCTCCCGTTCTATGTCGGGACTGCCGTGGTGACGCTTGTCGTTATCATCTGTCTGGCAATCTGCGTTATTCTGAAGGTTAAGAAGAGGTATGTTGTTCATCACCCTTTCGCATCTCTGGTAATGTGCTTGATTCTGTTGGATGCGCTGTGGATGGCGATGACAGGCAAGGAAACCGCTTGGCGCTGAGATGTGGTGCGAAATGGCCGGCCACATTTATCCTGTAAACGGCGGTTGGGGTTGTCCGAAGAGAACGAAGGATGACTTCAACTGCCGGATCTAGGTTTGTTGCGCCAGGTAGTGACCCAGTCGTTTTGAAAGCGCCAGCAATGTAAGGATGGGAGGCAAGCCCGGAGAACGGGGAAGAACGCTTGCATCACAGACAAACAGATTTTTCACTTCCGTCTCGAGATTGTTGTCCACCACCTCTCCGATTGCGGCCGTTCCACCGGGGTGAGCACCCTGAATCCGTGAGATGAAAATGTCTTTTTCTTTTACACCCATCGTCCTCACTATCTGTTTGGACAGGGCTATACCCTCACTTAATTTCTTACGGTCGCTATCGGTAACCGCTTTGGAAACAGATCCATCCGGATAGACTTCTCCAATCTCGTCATCACGGATCTTCGTCATGATGCCGACGAGATTTCGCTCGTCCGGCGGAAAGCCTCTGAACCCGCATTCCACCAGCCGGGCGAGTCGGGCGCGATTGATATACGGCGACAGAATGAAGCCGCGATCCGCATGGTAGTCCCTGTTTACCAGAGTCATTGGCGGACCGTCCGCCAGGGTGCATCCGTCCGTGACACCGTAGGTTGTAACGAACAGATCCAGGAAAAGCCTTTTTCCCGCTGACTGTATGCCGGATTGTTGCAGGATTACGGGTGTTCCGATGCCACCGGCCGCGACAACAACCCTGTCCGCACGGATATCGACGGTTCCGTCCGGTCCGGCACAAGTAACTCCACGCGCCGTGCCGTTTTCTATCACAATCCTTTTGACCCTCGTTTTGTTGATTATTTCCGCGCCGTTTCCGACCGCCTCTTTCAGGTATTCCAGGGATGACCATTTCGCGCCATAGGGGCACCCATACGTACACCGCCCGCATCGGACGCATTTTTTCACATGGATGAATTTGGGCATTCGTTCCATCCGTATACCGATTTTTTCCGCGGCGGCCCGAATCCGTTTCGAACCTTCCGAGAGCAAATCCTCATCAAATGGAGATACGCCCAGTTCCCGTTCAACTTCGTTAAACTCCGCTTCGAGAGAGACGCCGTATTCGGACAATTCCCTTTCCAGACAACGGACGCCGTTGGCGCAGGATACTATTGTACCTCCTCCGTCCACAAATACTCTCCAGATAATGACACCTTCCTTTGAACGGAGCGGCCTGGAAAGGACGGGTGAGCGGTCGTACCACTTCAGTGCGGCGTTGAAAAGTCCAAGAGTTTCCGGTTTGCCTCCCGCTTCAAGCAGCACGACGCTTGTGCCCCGGCGCGTCAATTCACGGGCGAGAGTCGCTCCGCCTGCCCCGGCGCCGATTATTGCGACATCATATAGGTCTCTCTTCATGTTTGCGACCTCGGAAATGGTGCATGCGTCTGCTTTTGAGCAATTTCGCCGAAACTTCAGCTTACACTGCTTGCGGCTCACGCGGGACGTCTGGGTATAAAAAAGGTTGAGAATCAGAAAGACGTCTGGAGAAAGTCCTGAAAAACGGTCGGCGCATCGTACAGGGCGCATTCCTCGGCTATCTTTGCGGCAGCTGTTCGGTATTCTCGGACGGTCAGGATTCTCTTGGCTGCATCCCGTACCGCTGTCGGGGTAAGTCGACCCGAACGGAGCAGGACACCTGCTCCCTTTTGAGCTACCGCGGACATTGTCAGGTACTGATCGATATTGTAGGCGATGCCCAGGACGGGAATGCCGCTTTCGAGGGCCTGATATGCCGTGGCGCTGCCACCGTTGCAGACCACCAGTGAAGAGCGGCGCGCCGCTTCCATTCCGGGCAGAAAGTCGGCGGCAAAAACATTCTCGGGGAGATCCGAGAGGGAAAGCCTGCCTGCCGTGGCTACCAGAAGTGTCGCGGGAAGGTTTGACAGCGCCTTGACGAGAAGGGGCAGGTATTTTACCTGGCCTGATGCGCCCAGTGTAACATAGATGCAGGGTTTGTCGCGGGGGACGGAGCTCCACCAGGAAGGAAGGGCCACGTTGGGAGACCAGAGAATCGGTCCGATGAAACGATGGTTGGAGGGCAAGCCGTGTGTCGGGAAGAGACTCGGCATGTCCGGATATAGCGTATAGTCTCCAAAGGTCATGACGTGTCGCATGTCGCCGACGGGCGGGAGGCCGTACCGGCGCCTGACCTGGTTGAGCGGACGCGCATAGATTGACAACAGAACCGGTTGAAAAAGCCGGAGAAAAACCCCGGTCCCCCTGATCCCGAGAATCTTTACCAAAGGATTTTCCGGTACGGGAAAGCGCTTGATGGACGCAAACGGGCTCCAATGAATGTTTGCGATGGCAACATGGGGAACCTTGCGGAGTTTGGCGCTGACAGCCAGTGAATGCCGCAGGTCTCCCACTACGAGATCGGGAACGACCTCTTCGAGTATGCGGAGATCTTCTTCAACATAGTCCAGAAGGGTCTGCCTGGAAAAGACGTGAAAACCTTTTGCCATGGCAATGAGAAATTGCCGTGAAGGAACTGTCCGTATCTGTCTCACCGCGAATCCCGCGCCATCGAGAAACCGTTCATGTCCGGGGGCGCAGGCAAAGTGAATCTCGAATCGCTCCGGATCAAGAGAACGGGCAAGCAGCAGCGGCCTTGTCAGATGGGCAAGTGTCACCGCTTCAGCGATGAAAAGGATCCTTGTCCGTTTCTTCGTGCCGAACCTCATGAAATATCCCCGTACTTCGCGCGACCGAAAAGCCCGTGGTTTTCGAGTTCCTCGACGGCCCTGTGATAGAGATCCGCTGTCTCCTCCCGGAGCGCCCAGCCGAGAAATTCTTCAATACCCTCTTGCAGGCCGATTCCCGGCCGGAAGCCGAGAAGTCTTTCCATCCGGCTTACATCGGCATAGCAGCGGCAGATATCGCCGATCCTGAATTCTCCGGTATCAAGTATTTCAGGTGTGATACCCAAGCGTTCACCCAGTTGCACGGCGACCTCCCGGACGGAAACCATTTCCCCTGTTCCGACATTGATGCATGTTCCGTGCGGCACATCCTTTTCCAGCGCCAGCATGTTTGCCCGGGCAACATCGGACACGTGGATGAAATCTCTTCCGGGTATTCCCCTCTCATAGATAGAGACATGGCTGCCCGCCGAGATGCGGTTAAAGAAAACCGATAGGATTCCCGTATACGGGTTCTTCAGTGATTGCCGGGAACCGTATACATTGAAGAAGCGGAGGGTTGTCACCGGAAGGCCGAAAATGTCGGCAGCATACCGGCAGAGGTCTTCCTGGTGTTTCTTCGACCATCCGTAGAGCGAGAAGGGGGTGAGAGGCCTGTCCTCTTCCGTGGGAAGCGCCGTAAGCGGCTGTCCGCAAGAGGGGCAGAATACCTCGAATCTCCCCTCTTCCATGTCGCTCCGCTTCCTCACTCCCGGATACTGGATGCCATGCGTCGGGCACCGATGCGTTCCCTCCCCGTACACCGCCCGTGATGAACCCAGAACAAACCTTTTGATGGGAACGGACATTTTTACAATTGTTTCCAGAAGGGTTGCCGTTCCCGTACTATTTGTGTCCAGATATCTCCGCATGTCATACATGCTTTGTCCTACACCGGTAAAGGCCGCGAAGTGGAAGACGGCCTCAATGCCGCACAAAGCCTTCCTCACGTCATCAGGATCGCGTATGTCTCCCCGGATGCATTCGACGGCAGGATGCATATAGTCGGGGAAACACCCACCCACGCCATGAATCTGCGGATCGAGCAGATCGATTACTCGAACGGTATGCCCATGAGAGGCAAGCAGAAACGCGAGGTGGGAGCCGATAAAACCTGCGCCACCGGTTATGAGAACATGGGCCATGGTACATCCTTTGATAAAGAAGACACTTCCCGCGGCAAATCCTCGCCCCAGGACCCGTTTTCCTCGGAACCGGGCGGGGGGAGATTGTCTTCCCCTTGTGCCGGAGGTCAGCGCATTCTTCTAGGCCGGCATCTCGGCCTGTGCCGGATTATCTTCTTCGGGATGAAGGTCTCTATGATAGCGCTTCAGCAGTTCCTGTTTGAGCACTTTTTCAGTGACTCCCTGGGGTATTTCTCCTGAAGCGATAATGTGAATGCTGCGGGGTACTTTGTACGGCGCCAGCCGGTGTCGGCACCAGACAAGAATATCATCGGGATGGAGAGAGATCCCGTCGCGAGTCTCGACGAAACCGACCGGGACTTCCCCCTTTTGGCCATGGGGAACGCCTATTACCGAGGCGCGGGCGATTGAAGGGTGAGACGCCAGGACTTCTTCCACATCAGCCGCGAACACAGAGTAACCGCCGCACTTGATTCTGTCCTTGCTTCTTCCCAGTATCCGTATAAGACCGAACCTGTTGCGTGCCGCCAGGTCGCCGGTGCGGAGCCATCCGTCGTCCGTCATGAGTTTGCCGGTTCCGTCGGCATTGTTCCAGTATCCCCTTGTCACACCCGGTCCTTTTACCTGGCACTCTCCAACCTGCCCGCTCCCCATGGGAGCGCCGTTGCCGTCGGCAATCCGTATTTTAAAGGGAGGAACAGGAAAACAGAGGTCCTCGCTCCCCGGAACCAGAGGGATTTTCATCCCGATCATGGCGCTGCCGCCGAGTTCGACCATTCCGTATATGTTAATGAATAGGGGAGGGACCACCCTCCGGCCGAACAAGCGATACAGGGCGCCGTACCTGAGCAGTCGTCGACGGTACGGGATCGGCAGGTGGTCGCTCGCCGAAATCCACATCCGGACGCTGGCAAGCTTTTCGGGAGGCGGAGACGCATTTACAAGCTTGATGAACATTGCCGGAACGCCGATGAAAGAGGTAATCCTGTATTTCTCAATCGCGTCGATGACCCGTTCGGTCTCGAAGCGTTCCAGGAACAGGGCGGGAATGCCCGCGATCAGTCCGTATAGCGCCGTACTGACCGCCATGATATGCGCCCAGGGGAGCGTGAAGAGCGCAAGTTCTTTTTTCCTGATAAAGGGAGCAATGAGCGCCGCGGTTGATGCCCCTCCGAGAAGGGATCGGCTGGAGAGCATGGCGCCCTTCGGCACGCCGCTGGTGCCGGAGGTGTGGAATATGGCAACGGTCTCGTCGTGATCGATGGAAACCGGTCTGAATGAGTGATTCTCGAAGTGTTTGTGGGAAATACGCAGGAAATCGGCGTCTATGAGCGGTTCTGCGTCGGACTGGATCCAGACCGTTACCGGCAGGTTCCCCCTTGAATTGATGGTGTTCGTGAACGTCCTGGAATCGGTAATGAGGGTGCGCACCCCACAATGGCCGATTATGGCATGGACCTCCGGCAAGGTGAGAAGCGGGTTCAGCGGAACGGCAACGCCTCCGGCTCGAATGATCGCCATGAACCAGCGAAAGCAACGCGGATCGTTGGTCTTGTATATCGCGACGCGTTCGCCTCTCCGCATGCCGGCCTCTTCCAACAGAAAACCGGCCATGATATCAATCTCGCGGTGAAGATCGTCGAATCTCTGTATTTTCTGGGGAGACCCATCCAGGGCGGCAAGGCCTTCGTGGTAGCTGGCAACGCGATTGCCCCGCAACGGCAGCAACTCATCAAGGAGTGATGCGACAGTAAGGTTCTTGTTGCGCGCCAGACGAGTCATGCGGCTCATAATCGCCTCACGGGAAGGCGTGTCCCCCAATCCGTTTCCCGGCAGAAACGAAACAGTTTTTCCAGGTACTGGGATACGTCCGGCGAACGGACTCCGCGGGCTGCGAGCATTTTTTCGGTGCGGGTCGTGTCGAAGAGTGTCCTGACCTGGAAATAGGGCCTATACATTGCCGCATCGCGGAGGATGCGCCGGCCTCTTCCCCATACTGTTGCATACAGCAGGGGACGCAGTATCGCGACAAACAGGTTCGGATTGACATAGCGGGGCGGCTTCAGAGAGAAGAAAGACGCGGCTGCCCGGGTAATCCCGCCGAGAGTCGTACAACGCTCGTGGCCTGCGCACAGGTGGAAGCATCCGCCGACCGCATTGGTGTCAAGGCTCAGGGCAACCACCGCCTCCGCGACAAAGTCAACCGGCACGATGTCGATAACTCCGTCAGGTGATGCGGGGACGGTTCTCCATTTGTACTTCACATAGATCTTGAGCGGCCAGTAGAGGGTCTTGAAGCTCGTAGTCTCGCCCGTCCGGGAATCGCCCACAATGATGCTCGGCCTGGTGATTACCGTGGGGATGGCGCCCATGCGGGAACGCACGAGCTTTTCCGCCTCGCACTTTGTCTTTTCGTACGTGTTGCGGAATTTCTGCCCTTCATCCAGTTCGTCCTCCCTTACCAGACCGCTTCTTTCACCGGCGACAAAGGCGGTCCCGATATAGGTGAAGCTCCGGAGAGTGCCGTTCTTCACCGCCTCTTCCGCAAGGTCCAGGACATTGCGCGTGCCTCCCACATTGATCCGCCGCGCGTAGTCGAGGGGATGGTCGAAACGGACGGTTGCCGCGGAGTGGATGATCCTCGTCAGTCCCGAGGCAACAGCCCGGTAGTCATCGGGAGACAGACCGCATCGTTCGGCGCTGATATCGTCGGAAGGAAAGACTTCAATGCGGGACAGGACCTCGTCTCGCTTGTGCGAAGCCGCGACCATGTCTACCATGGCGTGAAGGCGTTCCTGAACGGATTGCCCTTTCTTTTCGCGCACGAAAACAACCAACCGGGCCTTGGGCAGTTTTTCCAGGAGCACCCCGATGATTTGCTGGCCGAGAAAACCCGTGGCCCCGGTGACAAGGATTCTTTCACCTGCGCCTGCCGACGGCACATCCGTTGTTGATTGTGACTGCTCGGGCATGGATGTCATTACGCGTTTTTCTGTTCGGCCAGTCTGTCCCAGAATTCCCTCTTGGAGAGGCGGCAGCGGGCTGATGGTCTTTTGTAGAGTTCGCTGTTCGTCATGCGATCCCAGATTTCTTTCAAAGACAGCTCACGGATGTTGCCGAAGGAGTAGGGGGTGAAGTCGCACGGAGAGATTTCTCCGTTGGCGCGCAAGTGCATCTGGACCATTGCGGCGGGGCATCCTTCCGCGGCGCACGGATACGCGATGCTGGAAAACATGGTCTGGTGGACGATTCTCGGGTAATCCGATTTCTCGTTGTATCTTTCCCGGAAGTCACGCAACCGGTCCATCTCCTCGTCGGTGAGGGTGCACTCATGGTGGTCCAGAAGCCGCCCGGTCGGTACCACGTCGAAGACGAACACTTCCAGCACGTTCAGGGATTTGGCCAGGTCCATCATGGCGTCCATCTCTCCGGAGGCGAGCTTTTCCCTGGTGGCGAAGGTGGAGATGCCGGTGGGGATGCCCGCTTGCCGGCAGCGCTTCAGCCCTTCAAAGGCCTTTTCGGCAAGGCCCGGCCTGCCGCGGTTGGTGTCGTGCTGCCTCGGGTCGGAGTGATCGAGGCTCACGTAGATGCCGAAGAGGCCGGCCTTCTTCAAGCGGCCTACGTTTTCTTCGGTAAGGAATTCGCCGTTGGAGAACATGGTGCAGACGCTGCGCTTCTTGTCGACGGTCTCGACGAGATCGTAAATTCCGTCGAAAAGGAGGGGTTCTCCACCGGTCAGGACGACGCAGGTCGTGCCCAGGTCGACCGTCTGCTCCACGACGTTTTTCAATTCGGCAAGGGTGAGAGAGTTGTGTTTCTTCCGTACCTCTTCCTGGTAGGGCGCGGCGGAACAGTGCTCGCAGGAGCACTGGCAGTCGTAGTTCACCGCGATGGTGATGACATGGGGCGTCCTCTTCTCGAAAGAGGCGGTTTCCGTTTCCTGCCCCTCAAGTCCGGGCTGGATGTTGTCCTCCATAATGAGCTTGATTCTCCTGCGCGCCACGGGGGAACCGATGGGGGGGCTCACCAGGGAAAATGCCTTGTACCCGTTGTCCAGTTCAATGATCTGTTTGTGCATGACGGCATAATTGTCCTGGGCGCGGCGGTAGTTGGCCATGTTGTTCCTGATGGCGGTCCGTTGCCAGGATTTGAGATTCGAGCTCATATTCCATGTCTCCTTGCGAAAGTATATCTCTGGGGGATGGGAAGGGTGCTGCCGGGCAAAAAGGAGTCGCGTGCCCTTCGATACGATACATACTACTGGTGCAGGTCCTGATGTGCCCATGAGAGGAGGGAGTGCAGCAGATTCACGGTGGCCAGGGAACCCTGAAGACGAACGATACAACCACGTTGAGATTGCCTACTATAACGAAGCGTATGAGGAGAGTCAAGATTGATAGTGAAAATTGAGGCCAATTTGCAATCAATTGAATGGATTCTTCTTTTTTGGACGGTTATCGAACCGCGGCGCTTTCGCTACTTCTTCCGGAAAATCAGCTTCGCGGTGGGCATCGGGTCATGGAGCCTCTCTTCGGGAAGAAAGATATCTCCTTCAAAGTCGGAGAAGATGCGGACAAGTTCTCCGGGATGCAGCAGGTACTCCTTTTTATGCGTATTCGGCACATAGGGGGAATCAACGAGCGTGTCGAATACGATGACCCCACGGGGATTCAGCGCATCCACCGCCTTCGGGATCAGGTCCCTGAGCAGGAAATTGAAGTTGATGATCAGATCGAACTTCTCCCTGAATACATATCCTTCAAGGTTCTCAAGCCGGAAGTCGATCGCCAGTCCTTCCCGTTCCATCCAGCCGCGGGCTTTTTCCAGGCCCGCCTCCGAGATATCAAGCCCGAGCACCCGGAAACCGCGCTTTGCCAGGAAGATACTGTTCCTCCCCTCGCCGCAGGCGATGTCGAGGGCTCTCTTCCCCTGTACCATGGAAGTAATGAGAGAAATAGAGTCGGCCAGATAGACGGACGGCTCGGAACCCAGCACGCACTCTTCGGAGCGGAATCGCCCATCCCATTTCAGCAGATCCTTCTTGTTCTCGTCGGTATCCATCGTTCTTTCCCCTGGAGAGAGTGTCGTTGGAGGCGCTATTCTCCATGGAATTTCCTGTCAGGTCAAGGATGAACTTGTTGACGGCATCGGTGGGTGTCCCTGTTTCGCGCGCTTCGTTGCAATCGGAGCGGACTCTCCGCGGGCTGATGTGCACATGAAGGCGCTCCTCTGACGTAGGCGGTTCACATATCGAGTCGAAGAGGGGAGAAAAGCCTTTTCATCCCTCTGTTGAATTATTAAGATGACATCACTGTTTTTCGGAAACGGGGATAGGTACAATGAACTGCTTCGCTGGAACGTGCGATATCTCGGTTGTGATTCCGGTCTTTAATGAGGTCGACGGTATCGGCGATCTCCTGCGGTGCCTGGCTCTGCAGCACAACGTCGATCTGGAGGTCGTCATCTGCGACGGAGGCTCAACGGACGGCACGGTTGAGGTGATTCGGGGATATGCCGGCGCCCTGCCGTTTCCCGTTATCGTCGTCACCAGTGAAAAGGGTCGGGCACGTCAGATGAATACGGGCGCTCGCGCGTCCCGGGGAGAGTACCTCCTGTTTCTTCATGCGGATTCCCGGTTTCAGGACGAACATGCCGTGAGAAAGGGGCTTGACGCAGTGATGACGTGTGTCGCGGAGAATGCGCACCATCGATTCGCGGGTCGCTTTCCGCTCCGGTTTCGACGCAGCCGCGACTCCCGCGCCCGCTTCTACTATTTCCTTGAATGCAAGGCCCGTCTTGACAGGGAGGGGTGCATCCATGGAGACCAGGGTTTTCTCATGCATCGGGGTTTCTTCCGCGAAGCGGGACCGTTCGACGAATCATGCCCGATGATGGAGGATACGCTTTTCGCGGAAATCGTTCGCGAACGCGGGACGTGGATCCTGCTCCCGGCTGAGATCCGGACATCGGCGCGCCGATTCGAGGCCGAAGGAGAGGGTGCGCGTCATATTCTCAACGGCATTCTCATGACCCTCACGGCAATCGGTCGAGAGGATTTCATCGGGCGATTGCGGGGCGTCTACGCCTGTCAACGTGACGCAGCCCCCCTGAACCTGTCCCCTTTTCTTGCCCGAATCAACCTGCTAATTACCGAGCTGACCCTGCGTGAAAGGTGGTCGTTCTGGCGCGCCGTGGGGAGGTACGTCAGTGAAAACGCCTGGCAGACGGCCTTCTGCGTGGATGTGCTCCGCAATTACCGAACGGGGATACCGCCCGGGCAGGCGCGGTTTCCCTGCCTGAAGTATTTCGACCGCCGATGGAGGAGCTTCCTTACCCGTGGCCCCGTACACCGGGTCGCCGCGCTCCTGGTGTGGTTCATGTTTCATTTCCTCCGTTTGACCCTTGCCCTGCTTCCGTCGCGATCCGTAAAGACGGTACCGCCGTAGCGCCTTGCGCAGCAGCAACTTTTTCATTAAGATATGCGGGTTTCCGCCGATAAGAACCACATGTTCCCATATTCGGCGGTTGGCGTCGTCCGAAGAGAACGACACCAACTGCCGTTTTACGGATGCTATGTGACGTCGCCGGAATCGATCCTGCGTCGGACCGGAAATAAAATCGTATGGGAGAAAACATGGTTGTATTGAGGGGTATGTGGATTGCCGCAATCCTCCTTCTCGGTTTCTGTTCATCCGTTGCCGACGCGGGCGGTCACCCTCCCTACAAGGTTCTGGTTGTAATGAGCTACCACGAGGCATACTCGTGGGGCAGGGAGATCCGCGACGGGATTGACTCCTCGCTGGGCGCGGTATCGGAGGTGCGGTACGAGTATCTCGACACGAAAAACAACATGGCCGGTGGTGAAAAGCAGGCCCGGAGGGTTTATGAGGTGTATCGGGAATACCAGCCCGACGGCGTAATCGCCGCGGATGACGCGGCCCAGTCCCTGTTCGTCGTCCCCTTTCTGAAGGACAGGGTGAAGACGCCGGTCATGTTCTGCGGGGTGAACGAGGATCCGGAGGCATACGGGTATCCGGCCGGCAACGTGTCGGGCATCCTGGAACGGGGACATTACGCCGAGTCGATTTCCTTCATCCGGCAACTGGTTCCTTCCGTCAAAACCTTCTGCGTCATCGCCAAGAATGACGATACTTCTCGCGGAGATATTCGGCAATTGCGACGACAGGCCGGATCCTACACAGCGAAATTGTTGGACAGCAGGTTCCCCGGGACGCTTCCTGAAGCCATTGCCGCGATTCGAGAAATCAGGGACGGGTGTGACGCTCTTCTCATTACGCCCATGGAAGGTCTTCCCGCCGCGGACGGCACGGCCCTTTCGTCACGGGAAGTGATTCCCGCTCTGGTAGAGGCGTTCGGCAAACCGACATTTTCCGGTATTTCCCATGAACTGAGGTTCGGGGTGATGAGCTCCGTTATGAAAACGGGGCAGGAGCAGGGCGCCACCGCGGCGCGGATGCTCATCAAGGCGATGCGGGGCACGCCGGTGTCGAAAATCCCGATGACGGTCAACAGGGAAGGGAAGAGAGTCCTGAATGTCACGGCGCTGAGAAGGCTCGGCATCAAGCCCCGGCCGATTGTGCTCCGGGGAGTGGAACTGATAACGTCGGAAGAGTAGAAGAGGGAGGGGCGCGGTACGGGAGGCTGCCCATGCATACATCAATTCGATGCTTTACAGTAGTAAGTCTCCTTCTGCTGTGCGTTTTTGCCCGCGGAAGGGCGGACGCGGCGGAACGCCATCGTGTGCTGGTGGTGATGAGCTATCATCAGGAGATGCCGTGGGAGAGCGACATCCGCCAGGGTATAGAAACCGAGCTGGGCGCGTCTGCTGAAATCAGGTATGTGTACTTGAATGCCAAGAATGATCCCGCCGGCGGTCCGCGGAGAGCCGTCGAGGTCTGGCGGGTCTTCCAGGAATTCCGTCCCGAGGGAGTGATAGCCGCGGACGATGATGCGCAGTCCCTGTTCGTGGTTCCCTATCTGAAGAACAGGGTGTCCGTTCCAGTCGTCTTCTGCGGAGTAAACGCCGAACCAGTCCAATACGGCTACCCTGCCTCCAATGTGACGGGGATTGTGGAGCGTGCCCACTTCCGGGAGTCCATTGCGTTTCTTCAGCAGCTGGCGCCGGGGGCCAGGTCCTTCGCTTTTCTCTCCAACGACAATCCCACCGGGAGAGGGTATGCCGAGCAAATCCGGTTGGAATCCGGGAGCTATCCGATACAGTCACACACAGTCAGGCTGGTAAAGACAATAGACGAGGCTGACACCGCTGTCAGGGATATGAAGAAAAACAACGACGCGCTGTTTCTTATTGCCATGGAGGGCCTGACCGCACGGGATGGGCGTCCCCTTGCCGAGAAGGAAAGCTTCCGCGTGCTGACCCGTGCCTTCGGCAAGCCCGTCATTGGAATGAACGAGTTCAATATCCGGTTCGGACTGCTCTGCGCGGTGGTCAAGACCGGCCGGGAGCAGGGGCAAACCGCGGCGCGGATGCTTCTGAAGATTGTGCGGGGCACGCCGGTTTCGGCGGTTCCCATTGTAAGAAATCAACAGGGGAAGCGTGTCCTGAACGTGACGGTCATGAGAGCAATGGGAATCAGGCCGCGCCCCGTTCTGCTGGTGGGCACCGAACTGGTGCAAACGGAAGAATAGACGCGGAGAACGGGAGCAGGAATGGGAAAGGGCTCGGGCTTGTTTAAATTCGGAATGATCCGGAAGCTGATGCTGATGAACATTCTGTTCTTCCTCGCCTTCGGCGGAATCGTGCTGACGGCGCTCCATGTGTTCCGCAACGTGGAGGGGGTGTCGAAGACCCTCATCGATGAAAACATCACCGGGGTTATCGCCAATGAGCAACTGGGAAGGGACCTCGGCAAGGTGTTGTCGGATACCAATCTCCTCGTCGACACCTTCCTCTACGGAGTACAGGATGTGCGAAAGGAGGGAGAAAGAATCACGGCTTCCGTCGCCGGCTTGGAGTCGCACGGCGGCAATCCCGTTCTGAAGAAGCACCTCCGGGAACTCACCGGGGTTCTCGGTTCGTTTTTCCAGATGTGCGCGGTCGTGAAGGAGCATTCGGAAAGGCTCGATGCACGGGAGCTGAAACTGAACAAGGAGCTGACAGCCCTGGAAGAAACCCTCTCCGAGAAACTCATCTCCCGCGTAATGGACGGAAAGGACGCGTCAATCCTGGAGCAGCTCAGCATCATCATACCGGGATTCCGGGAGACACTGCTGCAGATTTCCCTGGAGCACGTAAAACTCTGCCTGCGGCAACCGGGAGTGGAAGGAAGGGGGCAGGGCCATATTCTGCTGTCACTTCTCGACGATCTGCACATGAGGATGCGGACCATTACCGCCTCGGAACCAAGGATCGCCGGCTACGGCACGCGGTTGATGGGAGAGGTGACCGCGTACCGGAAAGATACGGTACTGCTGGTCCAGGCCCTTGCCGAACTGGACAGGCGTCTCGCACGCGTTACTGAGGTGAAAAAGGACCTCGTTGAGGACATGAAGGCGGTTGACGCGGGAGTATCCCGGACATCCGGAGAAGCTCTGACGCGGGTAACCCAGGTCATGGGAGCCTCACGGGGCCTTATCATTGTGACCTCCGTGGTGGTGATATCTCTGCTTGCCCTCTTTTCGGCATGTTTCATCCTGACGAACATCCGTCGCCCCATGGGCCTGATTCGCCGGGGGATCGAGTCCATCAGGGAGGGGAATCTGGACACGAGGATCCGGCTCGAAAGGGACGACGAATGGAGTGTCATCGAGCAGGCGTTGAATGACATGGTCGCCAATCTGCAAACCTCCTACGTGAACCTGAGAGGGATGAACGATGAGCTGGAAAACGCTCGCTTCGAGCTTCAGCGCAAGGTCGGGGAACTGGAGGATCAGATCGCGGAGCGCGAGCGGACCGAATACGAACTGAAGACCACGGAGGAAAAGTGGCATTCCCTCTATGAAAACCTGCCCGGCGGCAGCTTCACCGTCAACGATCACTACATCATCGAGGATGTGAACGACGTCCTGTGCGCCGTGACAGGATTCCGGCGTGATGAACTTATCGGCCGGCCCTGCGGGATCATATGCCCGAAAGGTCCCCATCAATGCCCCATCTTCGACCTGGGCCAGGAACGGATCGACAATAATGAAACGGCCGTCAAGGCAAAGGACGGCACGCTTGTTCCCATCATCAAGAGCGCACGCAGGATTCCTGTGGGGAGCAAGGATGTCATCGTGGAGAATTTCCAGGACATTACGGATCGCAAGCACCTGGAAGAGCAGCTCCAGCATGCCCGGAAGATGGAAGCGGTAGGGCAGCTTGCCGGGGGGGTGGCCCATGATTTCAATAACATCCTTACGGCCATTATCGGCTATGGAACGCTGCTGCGGATGAAGTTCCCCGAGGGCGACAAATCCCTGGCCAAGGTTGAACAGATTCTGGGCGCCGCGGAACGGGCGTCCAACCTGACCCGGAGCCTCCTCACCCTGAGCAGGAAGCGGGTTGTCCAGCTCGAGCCCCTGGGACTCAATGCCTGCGTCTCAGCCATGGAAGAGCTCCTGACGCGCCTCATCCGTGAGGACATCGAGTTCAGGACGGAGATTGCCGCGGAGGTCCTGACGGTGCTGGGCGACAAGACCCAGGTGGAACAGATCCTCATCAACCTGGTCACCAATGCCCGTGACTCCATGCCTGACGGCGGTTCGGTGACACTGCGCCTGGCCGCCATGGAGATGGACGAGGTCTTTGTTTCAAGCCGCGGATTCGGCCTTCCCGGAAAGTATGCCGTTCTCACGGTCGCGGATACCGGGGTCGGGATGGACCAGGAAACCCGGGAGAGGATCTTCGAGCCGTTCTTTACCACCAAGGGGATGGGGAAAGGGACGGGACTGGGGCTGGCGATAGTGTACGGTATTACGCAGCAGCACGGCGGGTTTATCGAAGTTCTCAGCGAGCCGGGGAAGGGATCTTCGTTCGTTGTCTACCTGCCGCTCATTGAGGCGGAACATTCGGAAAAGACGGATTGTGAAGAAGCGGAGATTATGCACGGCACGGAAACCGTTCTCCTGGCCGAGGATGAAGATACCGTGCGGGATCTTGTCCGATCGGTTCTGGAAGACTATGGATACAGGGTGTACGCGGTGTGCAACGGTATGGAAGCGGTGGAAACGTTCAGGGAACACCGTGCGAACATCGACTTGCTGCTGTTTGACGTGATAATGCCGAAAATGAACGGCAAGGATGCCTACGATGAAATACGGAAGACGGACCCTTCGACACGCGCGCTCTTCATGAGCGGATATACGGGGGATATTCTGAACAACAAGGGGATACTGGGAGAGGGGTTGAGTTTTCTCGCCAAGCCGGTTGCGCCGTCCGCCCTGCTCAGGAAAATACGGACCATCCTCGACGCATGAACCCGGATTCGGGAATCTCTTCTCCCTCTGTCCCCCGCTACCCTGATGGTCTGCGGGACTCGACGAATGCCCTGACCGCGGCGCTCGCATAATCGGGTATTTCTATGAATTCCACGCCGAATCCCGCTGGGAGAGAGGGCTTTTTTTTGTTATTTTCGCTGTTGATCCAGGCGACCCTTCCCTTGGAGGCGATTGCCGTCTCTTCGGGGTCATGGAGTGTAAAGGCGATTGTCAGTTCCGCATTCTCAACGACACTCTGCTCCGCCGCCAGATACGCTCCCCCGATGCTCAGGTCGGCGCTTTCGGCGCGGAGCGCCTGCCCGTTCACCTTACAGGAAACCGTTACTCGGTATGGTATGCGGACGCCTCTTCGTTCAATCGTATTCAGGTATGTATGGGCCTTTTCCAGGAAAAGTCTCCTGTCGACGGGTTTTGTCACGTAGCCGTCACAACCGGCCTTTCTGCACTGATCCAGATCTTCCTCTTTGCCGCAGGATGAAACCATTACGATCGGTATGGTTCGCAACTCCGGATCCGACTTCATCTCTCTGCAGCAGGCGACCCCCCCCATTCCCGGCATGTGGATGTCCATGAAGATCAGGTCGGGGCGTTCGTTCCGGGCGATTTCCAGGGCCTCTTCACCGCTTGACGCCGTGAAAATCCGTACCGGCGAAAGCTTGAGGAAGTTCTTCTCCAGTTCGAGGAAGAGTTTGGTGTCGTCCACCAGAAGTATCTTCTTCGTTGCCATTCCGCGCCTCCTCCCGAGAAGTTTGTCAGTTTCAATGTAATCACAAAAGAGGTGTTTGTCCACGCGAAAAACACCCATGGAGCAGGTTGGGCGCATTCCCTCGCGTGGTGAGCCGACATGCGGACTGCCCGGAACCCGGTGTCGGTCAGAGGCGAATCGCGCATCCGTTTTCCCCGAGGAAGCGGAGGATACGGGAGAGGGAGGGTATTCCGGCCCTGCCGCCGATACGGGTACATTTCAGGGCCGCTACCGCGGAGGCGAAGCGGATTGTGTCGGCCGGATCCAACCCTCGGAGGATGCCGAAGATGTATCCTCCATGAAAGACATCACCGGCGCCCGTCGTGTCGACCGCATCAACGGGAAATGCCGGAACAGCGAGGATTTCGCCTCGGCGAAACGTAACGCTCCCCCGTTTTCCAAGGGTAATGGTAACAACCGGAGATTTCAGCCGACTCGCCGTAGCGAGAAAACTTTCCGGACGGCCGTCCCATCCCAGGTCGAGGGCGAATTGCTCGGCCGCGACCAGGTAATCACATACTTCCGCTGTCTCGAGCATGCCGGGACGCACTCTCCCGGCATCGAGCATGACCGGGATGCCCCTGTCCCGCGCCTGCCGCGCCGCGAACAGGGAGACCTCAGGCATCAGTCCGTCGAGATGGAGAAAATCGCAGCCGTCCAGGAAGTCGACCGGGAGCTCCGCGGGAAGGAGCCGCCCCCCCGAAGGCCGTCGCCAGAAGATGGTTCGTGTGCCCTTTTCCTTCTCGATGGCGATGAATGCCGTCTGGGAGGATGCATTCCTTCTGGTGATCACGCCGCGTATCCCGATACCTTCCGCGAGGAGCGATTCGCGGATACGATCCCCTTCGCTATCATCTCCGGTAACTCCGAAGAATTCACAGGGGATGCCGAGCCGCGCCAGGGTGGCCAGCGCCGTTGCCACCGGTCCGCCGCCCTGTTCCTGCCACACCTCCACCTCCTGTTTCGTATCGACACGCGGGAAGGCGTCGACGACCGCCAGGTAATCCCATGCGCACTGGCCGATTCCTACGACATGCATGCTGTTCTCGTCTTGTCACTCTTCCCTGTACCAGCCGGAAAGCTGCGGCTGGAAGACATTGTCGATGATATGGATAATCCCGTTGGAACACTCGATGTCGACGGTGACGAACTTGCCGTTGTCCACGACCGTTTCTCCCTCGTCCAGGGTCACGGTCAGGGATTTGCCGTTTTCAGTGCCGATGGTGTCCATCTCCCTGATGGCGTCCGAGGTGTATTTTCCCGCTGCCATGTGGTAGGTGAGGGTGTCGGTGAGGTTCTTCATGTCCGTGAGATACTCGGTGATGTTCATTCTTACAAATGCCTCATCGTTGGGCGCGAACAGGGTGAAGGGACCGGTTCCCTTCAGTGTTTCGATGAGTCCCGATGTTTCCAGCGAGGCGAGAAGTGTCCCCAGAGATGCGTCGTTACGGATGGTTTCAACGATATCAGCCATCTGCGACCTCCTTTTGGTCTCCAACCATTCCATACAGTTCCGGGTTTTTTAGGGTGACTAAAATTCTCATTAATAGTATCGCGGCATCCCGGGCTGTCAATCGGACCGGCCCGAGGGGCGCCGACTATTTCTTCTCGTCCTTCTCGCCCGGACCGGAGAACTTCTTCATGCTCTCCAGCATTTCTCGAAGTCGCGCGTCAACCATCCGGTTTATGGTCCCTTCCGGGTAGGCGCCGTCCGGCTGTTTTTCGCCGGCGGGAATGCCGGTCAGGATCTCGATCCCCTGGTCGATGGTCTCCACGCTCCAGATGTGGAATTTTCCATCGCGGACCGCCTCCACCACTTCGTCCTTCAGCATCAGGTTGCGCACGTTGCTTGCGGGGATCATCACCCCCTGGTCCCCGGTCAGCCCCTTTGCCTTGCACACGGCGAAGAATCCTTCGATCTTGTAGTTCACTCCGCCTATGGGCTGCACCATCCCCAGCTGGTTGACGCTGCCGGTGACCGCAATTCCCTGCCGGATGGGCGCCCCGGACAGGGCGGACAGGAGGGCGTACAGTTCCGTTGAAGAAGCGCTGTCTCCCTCGATGCCCTCATAGGACTGCTCGAAACAGATGGAAGCGGAGAAGGAGAGCGGCTTGTCGTGGGCGAATTTGCCACCCAGATAACCGGTGAGTATCAGGACGCCCTTGTCGTGGATGGGGCCGGAAAGCTTTACCTCGCGCTCGATGTTCACCATGCCTCCGCGTCCGAGGTAGACGCGGGCGGTAACCCGTGAGGGCCTCCCGAAGGTATAGTCGCCCAGTGTCATGACCGACAGGCCGTTCACCTGACCGGCTTCGGCGCCGGTGGTGTCCACCAGCAGGGTTCCTTCCTCGAAAAGCTCCTGGAGGTGTTCCTCGATCCGGTTACCGCGGTACACCTTTTCTTCCACCGCCTGCTTCACGAATGCGGCGGTGACGGCCGTGCCGCCTCCCCGGCGCGCCCAGAAGTCGGCCTCGCGGATCAGGTCGGCAATCTCCATGAACTGCGTGGAGAATTTCTCCTGGTCCTCCACCATCCGGCACGAGTACTCGATGATGCCGGCCACGGCGCTCTTGTCGAAGGGGAGGAGGTTCTGTTCCTTGCAGTGCGAGGAGATGAACAGGGCATAGTCCTTCACCACCTCGGGAGTCCGGTTTACCTTGCTGTCGAAATCGGCCTTCACCTTGAAGAATTTGCGATAGTCCGGTTCCATGTAGTACAGAAGGTAGTAGATCCAGGGGGAGCCGATCATGATGATCTTGGCCTGCAGCGGTATGGGATCCGGCTTGATGGAGACCATGGTGATAATCCGGTACTGCTCCATGATGTCCTCGATCTTGATTTCGCTGTTGCGGATGCAGCGCTTCAGGGCATCCCAGGAAAAGGGGCTCAGGAGCACATCGCGGGCGTTGACCACAAGGTAGCCGCCGTTGGCCCGGTGCAGGGCGCCGGCCTTGATCAGGGTGAAGTTGGTGGTGGCAACTCCCCCCATCTGCATTACGTGGTCGACACGGCCGAACAGGTTGTTGTAGGTGGGGTTCGCCTCGAACACCACCGGCGCGCCGCACTGTTCGCAATTGTCCACAATCAGGTTTACCGTATATCGCTCGAAGGAGGGTGTCTGGACAGGGAGTTTCAGGCCGGGGAAGGGGGGCTGCTGCTGGCTTCCCTTGAAATCCTCCAGGTTCAGGAGAATGTCCTCCTGGACCTCTTCCAGGTAGGTGATGACGTGGGGGAATTCTGCGAATTTCGTCTTCAGCGGTTCGATATGGTGTCCAACCGCGGAGAGCCCCAGGTTCCTGTCCAGGTTGGCAAGGGCCTCCTTCACCCCTTTCTCGTTTTCCCGGATCTGGCTGATGAGGTCGGTCAGCTTTTCCTTCAGATCGTTGCCGACCGCGTCGATCTTTTCCTGTTCATCGGGAGGAAGCGCGTCGTACTCCTCCTGGGTGAAATTGCGGCCTTCCTTCTGGGGGACCATGACCAGGCCGGAGACGGTCCTCTGGAGCGCGAACCCCCTTTGCTGCGCCTCTTCCTCCAGGGCCGAGAACATGGCGTTGTTCCGCTCCTGCTGTTCCTGGACGATGGCTGTCTTGTTGTTCTCGTACTCCTTGCTCTCCAGTGCCTTGGGGATGTCCGTGCGGACCCCGGCCAGCATTTCACGCATGTCCTTTTCCAGCTCATTTCCCATACCGGCGGAAAGCGCCAGCGCAATCGGGTTGTCGGGAGATTTGAAGTTATTGACGTAGCACCAGTCGCTGGGCGCGGGTTCCTCCTTGGCCCGCTTCTTCAGAAGGCTCATGATGCACGAGGTCCGGCCCGTTCCCGCTTCTCCGGAGATATAGAGGTTGAAGCCGCGTTCGGTCATGCCGAGGCTGAAATCGATGGATCGAAGCGCCCGTTCCTGACCGATGGTCCCTTCCAGTTCTGGAAGGTCGTCGGTGCTGGCGAAATCGAGCTGTTCAGGGTCGCAGACCCATCTGAGACTTTCGAGGGGAACCCTGCGGTCGTCAGTCATGTCATCCTCCTTGGCGTACTGGCTGTTGTTCCGTCAGATTACATATGCGGAGCCTTCTTCATGGTGTCCAGCGCGGACTCCTTCAGCGCCTCGGACAGGGTCGGGTGGGCGTGCAGCGTCAGGGCTATATCCTCGACGCTCCCGCCGTAGGCCATGACCGTCACCGCCTCGGCGATGAGTTCCGATGCGCGCGGTCCGATGACATGGATTCCGAGGACCGTGCCGGTTTCCTCGTGGGCGAGGATCTTGGCGAAGCCGTCCGTGTCGCCGAGGCATCGGGCCCTGCCGTTGGCGGAGAATGGGAATCTCCCCGCGGAATAGCGGATCTCCTGTTCCTTCAGACTTTCCTCCGTCTTCCCGACAGAGGCGACCTCGGGCCGGGTATAGGTCACGAAGGGAAGGAACTCGTATTCCACCACGGACGCCTGACCGGCCAGACGCTCCGCGAACACAGACCCCTCTTCCATGGCACGGTGGGCGAGGAGCGGGCCGGGAATCAGATCGCCGACGGCATGGATGCCGGGAGCGCTTGTCTGGTAGTTTTCATCAACGAGAATCCGGCCGTTGTCGTCCATGCGGATTCCCAGTTCCGAAAGCCCGAGGCCGTCCGTTGCCGGGGTTCTTCCCGCGGCCACGAGAACCCTGTCGCACGTCAGTTCCTCCATGCTCTCGCCGGTGGCGACCTGTACCGTTGCCTTCCCTTCACCGGTCTCGGCGCCCGTTACCCGTGACTGAAGCAGGAACCGAAATCCCTGCTTCGTCAGCGTCTTCATGAGCGCATCCCCTACCTGCCGGTCCGCGTGGGGAAGGATCTCGGGGAGCTCTTCCACAACCGTGACTCGTGCTCCAAGCCGGTTCCAGACCGAACCCAGTTCCAGGCCGATATGCCCGCCGCCGACGACAACCAGGTGTGCAGGCACGGAAGGAAAGGCAAGTGCCTCCCGTGAACCGACAATCACCCTGCCGTCGCGTGGGAGGCCGGGAAGTTCGACGGGGCGGCTTCCGGTTGCCAGCAGGATTCGCCTGCCGTTGATGAGGCGGGGGATTGCCGGCGCGTCCGGGGAGGTAACCGTCACCACATGGAGGCCGTCCTTTCTGGGACCGGCCGGCTTGCCGCTTCCCTGGATGTACCGGATCCTGTTCTTTTTCAGGAGAAAGGCAATGCCGTCGCCCAGTTTCTTCACGATTTCTTCCTTGCGGGACATCATCCGCGCCAGGTCGAGCGACAGGTTGTCCGCCAGGATGCCGTGGCCCGCGAAACCGTCCCGCGCAAGGGCGAACAGCTCGCTGGAGTCCAGGAGCGCCTTGCTGGGGATGCACCCCTCGTGCAGGCAGACTCCGCCCGGAGCGTCGCGCCTGTCGACCAGCGCCGTCTTCATGCCCAGCCGGGAGGCGCGAAGGGCAGCCGTATATCCGCCGGGACCGGCGCCGATGACGATGAGGTCGAAGATATCATCGGACATTCGAGAAACCTCCGGAAATATTGCATCCGTAACGTGCGTGCAAAATCTATACTAATCCTCTATTCGTTAGCAATTCCTTGATTTCGTTCGATACTTTCAGCGCGGCATCCCGAGAGCGACATGCTCTTTCCTTTGTGTAGTTTGTCGGCCAATGGACCGGGTAGCGGGTATCGATATACGAGGCGTTCAGCAATTCACACTCTTCAAAAAGGTTTTCCAGGGATGGCTCAATCTTTCGACAGATTTTCAGCAGGTATACGAGGTTATGAACCTTTTCGAATTCCATGCCCGCGGAAATGATGAAGGCTTTGAGATATTTCTCGGCCGCCTGTTGGAAATGAAAGCAGATCTGGGCGAAAAAGGTATTCCCTTCGTGTAACGTTGTCTCGGCGAAGGAAAGGTCTTCATCTGCTTTCGTCAGCCATTCCTGCACTATCAAGGAGTCAGCCATACAGCACTTTCCCTTCACGGAAGATTTTGGTGACAAAGGGGTCTCCAAGACAAAGTCTCTCTTCGGCCTCCTGCGGCTTATATACGATATAGTCAACCGGGGCATCCGTATCCACCAGCCTGTACAGTTGGCCTGCCCTGTCGGAACCATAAAAGGGAACATCGCTCTTGATGATGAACAGGTCGATGTCATGCGCCTCTTCGCCATCCTTCGACGCGGAACCGAAAAGGATGACTTTTTCGGGGTGATACTTGTCAATCAGCTGTTTTGTTATGCAACTGATAGCCTGTTGGATTTCTTTTTTGGTCATAATAGGTTCCTGTTGAACGCTCGTTTCCCGGTGTCATAAACAGTGCATGGGGTTTTTTAATGTCGTGCTTTGCGGGCACTCTTAAACTCTGTGAGAAATTCTCTCATGGATCTGGTTCTTCCCGCTGCCGCTTTCTTGCCCAATCCCTTACCCCTCCAGCAGCACTTCCTCCGGCTCTTCCACGTACTCCCGCACCTTTTTCAGGAAAAGAACCGCTTCCCTGCCGTCGATGACCCGGTGATCGTAGGTGAGCGCCAGATACATCATGGGGCGAACCACCACTTTGCCGAGCAGCGCAACCGGCCGTTCCTGGATGGCGTGCATGCCGAGAACCGCGCTCTGGGGCGGGTTGAGAAGGGGCGTGCCGAGGAGCGAGCCGAACACGCCGCCGTTGCTGATGGTGAAGGTGCCTCCTTCCAGATCCGCGATCGCCAGCCGGTTGGTCCGGATCCTCTCCACGAAACCGTCGATGGTCCGTTCAATCTCAGCGAAGTGGAGACGGTCCGCGTCCCGGAGCACCGGTACCACGAGCCCCTTTTCGCCGCTCACGGCAATGCCGATATCGTAGAAATGCTGCTGCACGATATCGTCGCCGTCGATGCGGGAATGTATGGAGGGAAACTCCTTCAATGCCTCCACGCACGCCTTGACGAAGAACGGCATCAACCCGAGGGAGACGCCGTGCTTCTGCCGGAAGTGATCCCGGTACTTCCGCTGAAGCGCGATGATCCGGCCCATATCCGCTTCGTTGAAGGTCGTGGCCATGGCGGTTTCCCGGCGCGCTTCGGTAAGGCGTTCCGCGATTCGTCTGCGGATGGGGGTCATGGGGGTGCGGGTTGTACGCCGCTCCTGTTCCGTGTGATAGGGGGGCGGTTCTTCCGCGCGAACAGCCTGAGCCGGTTCGGATTCCCGTTCCGGTTCGGGTGGGGGTGGAACGGAAGGGCTCGGCGCCGGTGGAGCGGGCTCGGGTTCCTTCATGGTTTCCGTCGCGGGGGACGCCGCGAAAAGATCCCCGGCCAGGACGCGCCCTTTTCTGCCGCTTCCCTTCACCGTCTCGGGTTGAATGTCTTTCTCGCGGGCCAGCCTGCGCGCAGCCGGTGAGATGGGCGGATGCGGCGTTTCCGGAGCAACCGGCGCGGTGTCCTGTTTTCCTTCTTCCCGGATGGCGCCGATGACCGTTCCGACGGCTACTGTTGACCCCTCGGGTACGAGGATGGAAAGGATGCCGTCAGTCTCCGCGTTCAATTCCAGCGTCACCTTGTCCGTCTCCAGTTCGCAGACCGGTTCTTCACGGCGCACGGCGTCGCCGTCCTTGCGACGCCATTTCGCTACCAGGGCTTCAACTATCGAATCGCCGACCTCGGGAACGCGTATTTCCATTGGTTGCTCCACCTTTGTGATGTTGTACGGGCAATTTTGTACGGGCGAACCTCGTGTTCGCCCTTTCTCGTCATGGGCGAACACGAGGTTCGCCCCTGCGCATCTATCCGGCGAACGCCTCTTCCAGAATCCTCTCCTGCTCCTCCCGGTGCCGGCGAAGTGAGCCCACCGCTGGGCACGCGGCATCAGCTCTTCCGGCGTATTTCGGCTCTGCGTGGAGGATAGCGGCGAGGTGCGGCCTGAGGTGGGCCCATGCGCCCATGTTGCGCGGCTCCTCCTGGACCCAGACGAAACTCCGGGCATGGCGGAAGCGGCCCAGCTCCTCCCGCAGGAGGTCGTCCCGCAGGGGATACAGCTGCTCCACGCGCACGATTGCGACATCGTTCCGCTCGTCCCTCCGCTTTCTCTCGGCCAGTTCGAAGTACAGTTTACCAGAACAGACGAGCACCGCCGTCGTTTTTTCCGGGTCTGACGCGGACGGCAATACCTCCCGGAACCAGCCCGAGGTGAATTCGTCGAGGCGGGAGACGCAGAGGGGGTGGCGCAGGAGGCTTTTGGGCGTGAGTATCACCAGGGGCTTGCGGAACGGCTGGTGTATCTGGCGCCGCAGCAGGTGGAAATACTGGGACGGCGTCGAGGGAAAGGCAACCAGCATGTTTGCGTTTGCGCACAGTTGGAGGAACCTCTCGATCCTGGCGCTGGAATGCTCGGCGCCGTGGCCTTCAAAACCGTGGGGAAGAAGCAGTACCAGCCCGTTTGCCCGTCCCCACTTGGTTTCTCCGCCCGTCAGGAACTGATCGATGATCACCTGCGCGCCGTTGGCGAAGTCGCCGTACTGGGCCTCCCAGATCGTCAACCCTTCGGGGGACTCCAGGGCATACCCGTACTCGAAGCCGAGCACCGCCGCCTCGGAAAGGGGGCTGTCGCAGGGGGAGAAGACCGCTTCCTTGCCTGCCGCGGACACGAGAGGAGTATACGTCCCATCGGTCAGGATGTCGTGGAGAACGCAATGCCGCTGGCTGAAGGTGCCGCGCCGGCTGTCCTGGCCGCTCAACCGCACGGAGATCCCCTCCTGGAGGAGAGAGGCGAAGGCAAGGTTTTCCGCGTTCGCCCAGTCGATCCCTTGGCCCGATGCAACGGCTTCGTGCCGCTTGCGGAGAAGGGCGATGATTTTCGGGTGCGGAGTGAAACCCGCGGGCAGATCGGCCAGGGATTTCGACAGGGAGACAAGGCTCTTGCGCGCTACCCCTGTTTCGCTCTTCACCGCGGCATAATCCCCGCGAATCACGTTCCATCGTCCCTGAAAGGGTGGGGAGGCAGGAGATTGCTCCCGGCTGAAGGCCGATTCCAGACGCTCGATGAGCTCCTCCTTCATACCGTCGAGGGCGCCGTCCGGGATCCCCTCTTTCCGGAGGCGTTCCGCGTAGGATTCATGGACCGGGGGGCGATCCTTGATGGCCGCGTAGAGAAGGGGCTGGGTGAACCATGGTTCATCCCCCTCGTTATGGCCGTGTCGGCGGTAGCAGATGAGTTCCACCACGGCATCGCAGCCGAATTCGCGCCGGAAATCAAGCGCGAGACGCACCGCATGGACCGCGGCTTCCGGATCTTCACTGTGAACATGGAAGATGGGCGCTTCAAGCATCTTGGCCACATCCGTGGCATGACGGCTGGAGCGCGCGTCCGAAGGCAGGGTGGTGAAGCCGATTTGGTTGTTGAGCACGATGTGCAGGGTGCCGCCGGTGGAGTATCCCTCCAGTCCGGCAAGATTGAGGGTTTCCGTGACCATGCCCTGGCCCGAGAAGGCCGCGTCGCCGTGGATGAGGACGGGCAGGACCCTTCCGGTCCCGTTCGCGCCCAGGCGGTCCTGGCGGGCGCGGGCCTTTCCTTCCACCACGGGATTGACTGCTTCCAGGTGACTCGGATTGGCGGCCAGGGTCAGGTGCACGGGCGCGCCGGAATCCGGCGTCACGTCGGTGGAAAAACCGGCGTGGTATTTCACGTCCCCGTCTCCTACGAATCCGGGGTCTCCCTCGTCGCGGAATTCGGCGAAGATGTTTTCGCAGGGTTTACCGAATATGTTCGCCAGGACGTTCAGCCTCCCCCGGTGCGGCATGCCGAGGATGATGTCCGTGGTCCCCGTGTCGGACGCGTGGCGTACCACGGCATCCAGCAGGGTGATGAGGGTCTCGCCCCCTTCCAGGGAGAAGCGGGTCTGGCCGGGGAACTTCCGGTGCAGAAAGGCCTCGAACAGGGTTGCCTCCCGCAATTTACGCAGGATGGAGAGCTTCTCTTCCGGAGAAAAAGAGGCGCGGTTCCGGCACGACTCCATCCGTTCCGTGAGCCATCTCCACTGCTCCGGGTCCCGGATGTGCATGAATTCCACACCGATGGAGCGGCAGTAGGTTTCCCGCATCAGCGACAGTATCTCCCGAAGGGGCGCTTCTCCTCCGGGGAATTCCTCCACCGGAAATCTGTCGGCAAGGTCGGAATCGCACAGTCCGAAAGCCGTGAGGCTCAGGAGGGGATGTTCCGTCGTGCAGGGGGAGAGGGGGTCGGTGCAGGCCAGAAGGTGGCCAAGATCACGATGGCGGTGGATGAGGGACTGAACGGCCGCCAGTTTTCGCGCGTACTCCGGAGCGGCGGACGTTTCCCCTGCCGGAGAGGAGGCCAGGCCGGCCTCGAAGCCGCTGAAAAAAATCCGCCAGTCGGGAAGGAGAGCATCGGAGGATTCTTTCCAGATCCGGTACTGTTCCTCGATCCACTGGGGGCTGACGTTGTCGAGAAAGCTCATGAAAAACTCCGGAGGCGCTCCGCGAGTCCATCCTTGCGGCTGAACAGGAGAACAGGGGGGCGAAAGGTTCGCACAGTATAACAAAACAGTGAACGGTTTCAAACAAATCCCTTCATCAGGTGTCGTGTAAATGACATTTTCGCCGTCCGAGGGTGCACGTGATCAGCGATGAATAATGAAGATCGGCATCAGGGATTGTCTTGTCACGTTCCCGTGTGCTATGGTTTCTGTCGCATATTCCCGGCATTCCGGTTCAGTTCGGTATTCGGGCCACGTGGAACGAGGCCCGACCCTGTCGGCAAAGGAGATTTCTCATGTCAATTCCCTTTACCCCTCAATCCGTGCTCGTCACCGGAGGCGCGGGTTTCATCGGTTCCAATTTCATCCACCATTTCCTTGGAGAAAACCCCGGCGCCCGCGTGGTCAACCTGGATCTGCTGACCTACGCCGGCAACCTGGAAAACCTGAAAGGGGTGGAGGCTGACCCGCGCTACTCTTTCATAAAAGGCGATGTCTGCGACAAGGACCTGGTTGCTTCCATCCTGTACCGCGAAAAGATCGACGCCGTGGTTCACTTCGCGGCCGAGTCCCACGTGGATCGCTCCATCACCGGCCCGGAGGTGTTCGTCCGCACCAACGTGCTCGGCACCCAGGTCCTGCTTGAGGAGAGTCGCAAACACTGGGCCGCAAAGGCAGTGGACGATTTCCGCTTCCTCCAGGTATCCACCGACGAGGTTTACGGGAGCCTCGGTCCCGAGGGGTTTTTCACCGAAACCACACCCCTGGCGGCCAATTCCCCCTATTCGGCGAGCAAGGCGGGAGCGGACCTGCTGGTGAGGGCGTACCGTGAAACGTACGGATTTCCGACCCTCAACACCCGCTGCTCCAACAACTACGGTCCATACCAGTTCCCGGAAAAGCTGATACCCCTCATGATCCGCAATATCCTTTCGGAAAAGCCGCTTCCCGTGTACGGCGACGGATTGAACGTGCGCGACTGGCTCCACGTCAAGGACCATTCGCGTGCCGTGGAGACCGTGCTGAAACGGGGCGTTCCCGGCGAAGTCTACAACATCGGCGGCGCCAACGAGTGGCGCAATATCGATATCGTGAATCTCGTCTGCGACCTCCTGGACGGAAAGCTCGGCCGGGTCGCGGGAGCTAACCGGCGGCTCATCACCTTTGTCACGGATCGGCCGGGCCATGACCGGCGCTACGCCATCGACGCCTCGAAGATGCGGAGTGAACTGGGGTGGGAACCGTCCTATACCTTTGAGAAGGGTATCAACGAGACAATCGACTGGTACCTGGCCAACAAGGAGTGGGTGCGGGAGGTGACCTCCGGCGCCTACCGCGACTACTACGAAAAGATGTACGGAGACCGCTGATGATACTCGTTGCCGGCGCACGGGGCATGCTCGGGTGTGATCTTATAAGGGTTTTCGGCGGCGCTGCGCGGGGAGTGTACCATCACGAGATGGAGATCACGGACCCTGTTTCGGTATCGGAAGTCCTGATGGAACTCAGGCCCAAGGTTGTCGTCAACGCCATTGCCTATACCGACGTGGACGGCTGCGAGACGGAGCGCGAGAGGGCATTCTCCGTTAACGGCGACGGGGTGCGGAACCTGGCACTGGCGACGCGGGAGGTCGGCGCCAAGCTGGTTCAGGTCAGCACCGATTACGTGTTTGACGGGAGCAAGGGGACGCCGTGGATCGAGGACGATCCGGTGCATCCCCTGAGCGTCTACGGCCTTTCCAAGCTGGCAGGGGAGGAGAGCGCGCGACTCAATCCCGACCACCTGATCGTGCGCACCCAGTGGCTGTACGGCCTCCACGGGAAAAATTTCGTGGAGACCATGCTCCGGCTCGGCCGGGAACGGGACGAGGTCGCGGTGGTTCACGACCAGGTGGGTTCGCCCACATGGACCGTGGACCTTTGTCTTGCCATCCGTTCCCTGATAGAGAACGACCGGCGGGGAACCTATCATGCTGCCAATTCCGGTTTCTGCTCCTGGTGCGATTTCAGCCGGGCCATTTTCCGGGAGGCGGGGTTAGAGACGCGGGTCAGGCCCATCACTACCGAGGAACTGGGGCGGCCCGCGCCCCGGCCCCGCTATTCCGTGCTGGACTGCTCGAAGATGACGCGGGACACCGGCTTCGTGGCCGAAGGGTGGGACGAGGCCCTGAAAAAATACCTGAAAGAGAGGAAGTAGCCATGGAGAGAGGTGAACGCCCCTGGGGCAGCTACACCGTCCTGGAAGAGAATAAGAATTACAAGATAAAGAGGATAGAGGTAACGCCCGGTCACCGCCTTTCCCTCCAGATGCACCACCACCGGAGCGAACACTGGATCGTGGTCTCCGGCACCGCACGGGTCACCAACGGCGACTCGGTAGCCATCGTCAACGTCAACGAGTCCACCTTCATCCCCATGGGCAAGCTCCACCGATTGGAAAATCCGGGAATCATTCCCCTCATCATCATCGAGGTGCAGAGCGGTGAATACCTGGGCGAGGACGACATCGTGCGCTTCGACGACGATTACCGCCGCGCGGATGCAGAGGGGGAACCGACGGCCCCGGGGACGGATAATCGATGAGAAAGAGAATCAATCTGCTCCGGGAATTTTCCGTTCCGCTCATCGCCGGGGTTGTGGTCGCGGTCCTGTGGGCGAATCTGGACCCCGCGGGGTACGCGTACTTCGACCATAACCATTTCTTCGGCCCCTTCAGCTTCCACTTTGTTACCAACGAACTTTTCATGGTGTTCTTTTTCGGCATCGCCGCCGTGGAGATCACCCAGAGCTGTCTCCCCGGCGGAGATCTGAACCCGCCGCGCAAGGCGATCAACCCGCTCCTGGCGACCCTCGGCGGAGTGCTCGGCCCGGTGGCGGTCTATTTTCTGCTCAACGGGCTGTTCGGCGCGCCGACCTTCACCAGCGGCTGGGGCATTCCCACGGCCACGGATATCGCCCTGGCCTGGCTGGCGGCGCGCCTCGTGTTCGGAGACGGCCATCCCGCCATCTCCTTCCTTCTGCTCCTCGCCATCGCCGACGACGCCATCGGTCTGGCCATCATCGCCATTTTCTACCCTGATCCGTCTGTTCCGGCGGAGCCCCTCTGGCTGCTGCTGACCGTGGCCGGGATGGGTGTTGCCTGGATCCTGCGCAACGCGAAGGTGAAGAGCTACTGGCCGTACCTGCTGCTGGCCGGCGTGCCGAGCTGGTTCGGGCTCCACGAGGCCCACCTCCATCCTGCCCTGGCCCTGGTTTTCATCGTGCCGTTTTTCCCTCACGGGAGCCGCGAGTCCAAGCACCTCTTTGAAGAAGACCCATCCGACCGTTCGACCCTGTCGCGTTTTGAGCATGACTGGAAAATCATCGTGGATTTCGGGCTGTTCATGTTCGGGCTGGCCAATGCCGGAGTCGCGTTCTCCGGTGTCGGCACGGCCACGTGGCTGGTGTTCCTGTCCCTGCTGACGGGCAAGACGATCGGCATCTTCTCCTTCGGATTTCTCGGGAAGAAGCTGGGCTTTCCCCTGCCGGACGGCATGAAGAAACGCGACCTGATGGTGGCCGGGGTGATTGCGGGTATCGGCTTTACCGTGGCCCTGTTCGTGGCGGGCGAGGCGTTCACCGATCCCGAGGTTCAGGGCGCGGCCAAGATGGGCGCCATGTTCAGCATCGCGGCGTTTCCCGTGGCAATTGTTCTGGCGAGATTAGCGGGTATCCGCAAGAGGGTATAGGCGCATGCGACGGCAGTGCCGCGCAGATATGTCCGAACCGCGGTTTCAAAAAAAGGCTGCCGGGACATCCCGGCAGCCTTCTATCCTCTTCCTCTCTTGAGGGCTTCGATCCGTTCTTCCAGCGGCGGATGGGTCATGAACAGTCGTCTCAGTCCGCCTCCTGCCGAGCCGGAGATGCCGAAGGCAGCCATCTGGTCCGGCAGGTGCGGCTGTCCCGCGTTGCGGCGCAACGTTTCCAGCGCCGCAACCATCTTTTCTCTTCCCGCCAGTCTGGCGGCGCCGGCATCGGCGCGAAATTCCCGCTGCCTGCTGAACCAGAAAACGATGATGCTTGCAAGGATGCCGAATACCATCTGGGCTATCAAGGTGGTGATAAAAAAGCCGGGACCATGGCCCCGTTCGGTCCGGAACACCACCCGGTCCACCAGATAGCCCACCACGCGCGAGGCAACGATGACAAAGGTGTTCACGACCCCCTGGATCAGCGCCAGGGTGATCATGTCTCCGTTTGCCACATGACTTATTTCGTGGGCCAGAACCGCTTCAGCTTCATTGCGACCCATGGCTCTCAGCAGGCCGCTGCTCACCGCGACCAGCGAACTGTTGCGGCGCATGCCGGTGGCAAAGGCGTTCACATCCGGCGCATCGTAGATCGCAACCTCGGGCATGCCGACCCCGGCATTTTGAGCCTGACGGCGGACTGTCTCCACCAGCCACACTTCCAGTTCGGTCGACGGTTGGACAATCACCCGTGCGCCGGTGAGGCGCTTGGCGGTCCATTTGGAAATCGCCAGAGAGATGAGTGAGCCGCCAAAACCGAATACCGCGGCAAAGGCAATCAAATTGGCCGGGTTCAGGCCCTGCTGATCCAGCATCGGTCCGATCCCGAGCAGCTTGAGTACGATGCTGAGGACGAAGATGATTGCCAGGTTGGTGATCAGGAACAGTGTGATTCTCTTGAACATTGGTTCTCTCTCCTTTGTTGTCCGTTACGGCGAGTTCTTTGTTTCCCCTGATGGAACAGGCAACAAGAACCTTCCATTGTTCTATTCCGATTCAGGCACGACACGATGCCGTATTTCGTTTTTACCGGTGCTTTTCACCTCATACATGAGATGGTCTGCGGTAAGGACCATCTCGTCGGTGCTTGCCGGGGCTTCCCGATAGGTTATCATTCCGATGCTGAAGGTTACCGGCCATTTTTCTTCAACTATCGCCTTGAGAGCGGCGCGCATCTTTCCGGCAACCGTCACAGCTTCTTGTTCACCTGTCTTGGGCAGGATAAGGCCGAATTCATCACCGCCAAGGCGGGCAACCGTGTCGCTTTCCCTGAAGATAATCCGCATGGTCGAAGCGACCGAAAGGAGCAGGCGGTCTCCCTCGTTGTGACCGAGGGTGTCGTTGACGGTCTTGAAATTATCGATGTCGATATACAAAAGGGTAAAGGGATCACGGTAGCGGCGAACCCTTCGGATCTCTTCTTCCGCCTGCTCATAGAAACGCCTCCGGTTGGCTATGCCGGTCAGGTGGTCCGTTCTGGAATATTCCTCTGCCCGGGCAAGCGATTCCTTGAGGGTGGATATGATAAAGGCCGCGAAGATGAACAGGCCCAGTTCCGCCAAGTCATTCCAGAAGAGCGACAAGGGGTATTCCGAGTGCTTTCTCCCGGAAAGGGTGGCGACAAGCCATATCACCGTTCCGTGGCGAGCAGGCGCAGAAATGCGCCGATACCCACCAGAGGCAAGGCGTAGAAGCCGACAGGAAAAGACCGATACCACCGATGAGTTTGAACAAGAGAACTGTCATGGCGATCTCCTGCCACCTGTGGGCGGATTGGCGGCCGTGGCTGACGGATCATTGCAGCGCAGGCGGTTACCGGGACGGTGCTCCCAGGGTATAGTCCGGGGGGGCGGCAACCAGAATCAGCACTCCAAGTTTGTCATTCAATCCCATAATCGGCGCTGCGACGACGAACATGCCGTCCTGTCGGGTGGTTACCGTTACCGTATCGACCTTCGGCGTCTCCGGGGGAAAGAGATCGGTAACCATCGTACCATCGCGCTTCTTGTTGCTGGCTGCGACGATCCGTCCGTCCGCCCGGGCGACCAGCACTTCCTTCATGCCGGCCCGGGTCCCGGCGCGGGTTTTTACGCTCCGCGGCAGGGGGGGATTCCGTCATTGGAGCTCTTTCCGGCGATTCATCCTTTTCCGTCGTCACTTTGTACCTCCTGTTGTAGAAAAACGGCCGAAACCATTTCTGTCTACGGGACGGCCGGTATCAGCAACACCGGCACGCCGGCATGACGAGTCACCTCGTTGGATACGCTTCCCAGCAGCATTCCCTGCACGAGCCCCTTTCCCGTACTTCCCATGACGATAAGGGAGAAATTGCCTTCCTTTGCCGCGGCGAGGATTTCCTTGGCGGGTTCGCCGGACACGAGGAGGTTGTCGACCGTTGAAGCGCCCAGTGTTTCCAGGCGCCGCTTTTTCGACTCAATGAGGAAACGGGTGCTTTCCAGCAAGTGTTCCGCGGCCTCGTTGTCGGCCGTTTTCTCTTCGATGACGTGCAGCATCGTTACCGGACACGCCGTGTCGGCGGCGATTTTGCCCAGATAGTTCAAGGCCTGTTCCGCGGCCTCGGAGAAGTCGGTGGGAAAGAGGACCCTGGTAAACATGTTGCAGCACAGGGTCCGGCATCTTCCTTCCTCCAGGAGGGTGACGCGGATCAGCAAGACAGGTTTGTTGACGAGCTGCAGCAGCTTCGCGGCGACACTGCCCAACACCGCCGAGCGGATGATGCCCTTGCCGTGCGAACCGATGAAAACAGCCGACACATCATGCTTTTCCGCCAAGTCGGCAAGGGCCCGGGCCGGTTCGAAATCAACGGGAGTTTCCGTGATCACCCTGATCCCCATCCGCTCCAGCTCCTCCCGTTGCCTGGTCAGCGGCGGTTGTGCTTCACCGGAGATGAGGGCGTCCAATCCATCGGGATCAACAGCCCGAAGAACATGGGCAAGGACGGCTTCCTCCAGGCCGATGGTTTTCAATGCACCCGCGCACCGGATCAACGCGTCGGACGCCGGCGAGGTGTCGGAGCAGACAAGTATTTTTCTGAACATTGGATATTCCGCCTTGGATATGGAATTTTCTACGAAGTATATCCGGATATGATGCCCTGACAATCCCGGCGAAACGACGCGTTTCAGCGTCAGGCGGCGGCAGGGGCGTCTTGCGGGCTCGTCGTCCGGAAACGAAGACCTGTCTGTGCTATAGTAACTCTGTACGTAACGATGGCGAAAGGCCGGACAATCAATCAATCGCTCGTACGTCCGAGAAGGGAAAATGGTTACATGCCGATACAATGGAACGTCAGCAAAGCCATTATCATTGTTCTGGCAATACTCGGGACCGTTCTTTTTTTTGCTTTTGACCTGGGAAGATACGCGTCGCTTGATTCATGGGAAAACGCACGGAGAGCGCTTGCGGAATTCTACTCCTCGCACCGATTTCTCACGCTGGTCGTATTCGTGCTGCTCTATATTGCATTGAGCGCTCTGGCCCTTCCCGGTCCGCTGGTATTGTCTCTTGCGGCCGGCGCCGTGTTCGGGGTCGTCATGGGGACCGTGTGCGTCACCATCGCCGCCGCTGTCGGCGCCTCACTGGCCTTCCTCGCCGCACGCTATATGTTCCGGGACGCCGTCATGCGTCGCTTCGGTACGCGGCTGGATGCCGTGAATGCGGAACTTGCCCACGAGGGATTCCGCCATCTGATCTTTCTGCGCCTGATACCCATTTTTCCCTTTACCCTGATCAACCTTGCCGCCGCAATGACCGGCATGTCGCTGCGGACATTCTTCTTAGCGACGCTGATTGGCATTCTTCCCGCGGGGGTCGTCTATTGCAATGCAGGCGCCGGTCTTGTCGCCGTGAACAGCATCGGCGACATACTGACGCCAAGGGTAACAGCGTCCCTGCTTCTGCTGGCTCTTTTCGCGCTGGTACCGGTGGTATACCGGAAGGTCAAGCGTAACCGTGGTTCCGCGGGACGGCCGTAACCAGGTTTTGGAAAAATGTTGCGACGGGATGACCTGTACGGGAGATGTTCCGCGTCTTTTTTCTTCCCTTTGTCGCGTGGTTGCGGATGAAGGGCGCGACGCACGAGATACTAGCCGCTCGCCAGGGCGATGATTACGGCGGCGACTCCGTACAGCATCTCCGGTACGATGTCTTTGAAGTCTGCAATGATGACCTTCCGTGCCATGGCAGCGATTGCCGCCAGAAAAACCACCTCGGCGTGCACCCGGTCCTCCCCCAGGTTTGCCTTGATGCTTTCGAGCGGTTTCAGACCGATGAGCACCATCAGGAAGAAGCCGAACACCTTCAACATCTCTTCAATATTCAGAAGGAAGACCGGCGGTTTCATCAGCTCCGGGAACAGGATGACCGCAAGCTCGACCATAGACACCAGAACCGCGAGCATCATAAGCCCTGGCAGTATCAGGACGACAATTTTCTCGAATGATTAGAGAATAGTGCTCATGGGCGCCCTTTCCGGAAATATGGATTCCCCGGGCGGGGGAGTCGTTATCTGGCGGCCGCGGTAACCAGGCTTATGATGTCGCGAGAGTGGGGCGATGTAATTGATCGAAGTATCAGGATATCGGCGTTGGCGACCTGTCTGCCGTAGTAGGCGCGGTTCATTCCCGAACGGACGCTGACAACGGCGCCGCTCAGTGAAACCCCGCCGTACACTCCCTTGGCTTTGGCGAAGCTGAGTATGTCTGCGCTGAGATTGGCGGTTTCAGCCGAAACCCCGCCGCCCACCGGGCCGGCTGCAACGCTGACATGGGCGCCGAGCTTGATGCTGCTTGCCATGAGGGAGGCGATGCCTCTCTGTGTCATGATGAGCAGAATTACCTCGGAAACGGAACCTCCCGCCTGGAGGCCGATACTGATGCCGCCCATTGTGTAAAAGGCCGGCCCGTTCCAGGTGTCCGACCGTCTGTCGCGTACCAGGAGTATACCGTTTCCTCCTTTGGCGCCGAGGACGAATGCTCCTTTGATCTTCTGTGGGAAAATCAGGATGCCTTCGGCCTTTTTCAGCAGATCACGGAACGCGTCGTTTTCCGGGTCGCTCAGGAAGGTTTCCAGCGTCAGACGGCTTGTGTCGACGAGAATTCTCGTCTGTGGAGACGGTGCTGCCGCAAAGGACGGCGCTGCCATGCCTGACACAATCGCGGAGAAAATAAGTAGCGCACACGGTGCGGCGAGACTGCTCCAGGAGATTTTCTCGAGAATTTTCATACGGTATCCTCCTTGTTCTCGTAAAGCCCGCGGTTGTAGTGCCGAAATAGAGCGGCTCCGCCTCACGACGGACGTTTAGAGTATAACGCTGAACCGGCAGGTGACAATAGCAGCCTATGGTCTGTATCGTGCGCCACGTGGTTATTTCTTTCCGTCGACGGCTCCCGATTGAATGAACATGGCCGTGAGCATGCCGAGGTCGAAGCCGCCTGCTGCCGTCAATATCGGCAGCAGGATGTAGGGCATTTCAGGGTCATGTGCGGAAAGCGGGTCCGACCCGGGGTCTTGTCACGGGAGAGGGAGCGGCGCTGTCTCCGCGAACGCCGCACAGAGGCGGATCGGCCTCAGCAGGGCGGCTCGGCCTCCCGCCGTTTTCCCGTACCCCATGGATGCAGATGGAGCGCCCGCCGCACCAGGAAGTAGCCGCCCGCCAGGGCGATGATCACGGCGGCGATGCCGTACAGCATCTCCGGCGCGATGTCTCTGTAATCCATAATGATGACCTTCCGGGCCATGGCCACGATTGCCACAAGGAAGACCACTTCGGCGTGCACCCGGTCTTCCTCCAGGTATGCCTTGATGCTTTCCAGCAGTTCCAGGCCGATGAGCACCATCAGGAAGAAACCGAATACTTCCAGCATCTCTCCAATGTCGAGAAGAAAGAGCGGCGGCTTCATGAGTTGCTGGGACAGAATGACCGCAAGTTCAACCGTTGAAACCAGCACAGCTATCATCATCAGGCCAAGCAGTGTCACTATGATCACTTTTTCGAATATTTTGAGAACCCTGAACATTTTTCCCCTCCCTGATGCATATCTTCACTTCGCTACGCCTATCCTTGTACGCAGCAGCTTGTCGATCTCCACAACAACTATAATCGACGCCGACACCGCCAGGATCCGCAGCCATTCGGCGCCGGTGAGGGGTACCGTGCGGAACACCCACTGCAGGGGCGGAGCATAGATGAACGCCAGCTGGGCGAAGAAGGCCGCAATCATGCTGTAGAACAGGAACGGGTTGCCCAGCGGGTTGATGCGGAAGATGGAGCGGTATTCTGAACGGCTGTTCCAGGCCTGGAAAAACTGGAAGAAAACCATGGTGGTGACGGCCACGGTGCGTGCGTTCTCCAGGGATGCGCCTTCACCCAGCGCCGTCAGGTAGTTCCAGACCACGCCGATGGAGATGACCATTCCCACGAGAACCGTCCGTTCCATCAACATACGTGACATGATTCCTTCCCCGGGGGCACGGGGCGGCCGATCGATGATGCCCTTTTCCCCGGGCTCAAAGGCCAGGGCAACATCCTGCAGGCCGTTGGTGACCAGGTTGATCCAGAGCAGCTGGGCCGGGATATAGGGAATGGGCACTCCGGCTATCATGGCGCCTATGATGGAGATGATTGCCGCGATGCCGGTGGGGATGAGGAAGAAGGTTACCTTGCGTAGATTGTCGAAGACGATCCGTCCTTCCTTGACCGCGCTGAAAATGCTGGCGAAATTATCGTCGGCCAGTACCATGTCGGAGGCCTCCTTGGCCACATCGGTGCCGGTGATGCCCATGGCGATGCCGATGTGGGCCGCCTTCAGCGCCGGGGCGTCATTGACTCCGTCGCCGGTCATGGCCACCGTCTCGCCGTGCCTGATCAGCTGGCGGGTGATGCGCAGCTTGTGCTCGGGCGCTACACGTGCGTACACGGATACCTGTTGAACCCGCTCGAACAGGGCGTCGTCACTCATCGTTTCCAGTTCCCTGCCCTCCAGCACCCCTTCCTCTCCGGCAACGATTCCCAGTTGTCTGCCGATGGCTTCGGCCGTCACCGCATGATCGCCGGTAATCATCACCACCCGCATGCCGGCCCGCTTGCAGCCGGCGATGGCCTCGATTACCTCGGTGCGGGGCGGGTCGATCATCCCCTGCAGCCCGGCGAACAACATCCCGGACTCGACGTCATGGTGACTCAGTTCATCCTGATCGTCGCCGGCTTCCTTCCAGGCGAAGGCCAGCACCCGCAGGCCTTTCTCGGCAAAGGAGCGTGCCTTGGACAGTATTTCTTCCTGATCGGAGTCGTCTCCGCACATCTCGACGATGCGCTCCGGCGCCCCCTTGGCGAAGATCAGTTTCCTGCCGCGGTGCTCGTGCAGTGTTGCCATGAAGCCCCGTTCCGACTCGAAGGGGACGATGTCCAGCTGCGGGTAGGTCTCCCTTTCTTCTTCCTCGAGCAGCCCGCCTTTCAGCGCGGAAACGATCAGCGCCCCCTCGGTGGGATCGCCGTCAATCCTGAAACGGCCCTCCTCTTCGAAGAGGTCCGATTCGTTGCAGAGCAGGCCGATCCTCAGCAGGCGGTTCAGGGAACCGTTTTCGTTCAGCGCGTCTTCTTCATCGGCGACAATCTCGCCCGTCGGTTCGTAGCCGGTTCCGGTGACCTCGCAGGTGAATTTCCCGTCGAAGAGCCGCGTAACCGTCATTTCATTACGGGTCAGGGTGCCGGTCTTGTCGGAGCAGATGACGGTGGTGCTGCCGAGGGTTTCCACCGCCGGCAGCTTTCTGATGATGGCGTTGTTCTTCGCCATGCGCGCCACACCGGCGGCCATGGCGATGGTGACGACGATGGGCAATCCTTCGGGAATGGTTGCCACGGCCGCGGCCACGGCCGTCATGAACATATCCTTGGCGCTTTCGCCCAGCAGCAGGCCGACCACGAACAGCACGGCGGAAGCGCCCATCACGATCAGTCCGATCAGTTTCGCGAAACGGTCGATCTTGTCCTGGATGGGCGCCCTGACCACGCCGATTTCCCTCACTTCGCCGGCAATGGCGCCGAGCATGGTGGCGCCGGCGGTGGCGAACACCACCCCCTTGGCCCGGCCGTTCACCACTGCCGTGCCCATGAACGCCATGTTGATCTGGTCGGCTGCCACCAGGTTTTCCTCGGAGAGAGGTTCGGTCCGTTTTTCCACGGGCAGCGACTCGCCGGTGAGCATCGCTTCGTCCACCCGCAGTTCGTTGGTGTGGATCAGGCGGATGTCCGCGGGTACCCTGGCGCCCGATGAGAGCAGGACGATGTCACCCGGTACCAGGTCGGCGCCGGGGATTTCCTTTTCGCGGCCGCCGCGGATGACCCGTGCCTTTGCCACCAGGAGCCGCTTCAGGGAGCGGACGCTCTCTTCGGCCTTGAATTCCTGGAAATAGCCCACCACGGCATTGAGCAGCACTACCGCGACAATGACGCCGGTGTCGATGTATTCGCCCAGCAGCAGGGTTACGACCGCGGCAACCAGCAGGATATAGATAAGCGGGCTGGTGAACTGGTGCAGGAGAATTTTGAACCTGCTGATGCGTTCTTCTTCCGCCAGCTTGTTGGGACCGAATTTCGTCAGGCGCTCGGCGGCTTCCTGTTCGGTCAGGCCTTCTTCCGTTGTGCCGAGCTTTTCCATCGCTTCGTGTGTTTTTATCCGGTACCAGTTCATGGGTTCCTCCCCGGGTGCGCAGCCTGACTTCCGTAGTGGTACGCCCGAATCCGCGGCGCCGTCACGGATATGGGGTGTCGTCAGTTCCCCTCTCTCTGTTCTTTTGTGACGGGATGCCGCAGGATGTGGATGTCTCGGCGCGGATAAGGGATTTCGATGTCGTTTTCGGAAAACACGCGGTAAATAGCGAAATTAAGGGTACTGGTGAGAAGCCCCCGCCGGTGGATGAGGCTGGTGCTCCACACCCGCAGCTCGAAACAGAGGCCGCTTTCTCCGAATTCCACGAGCCGCACGCCCGGAGCTGGATCCTTCAGCACATCCGGATTCTCCGCCGCAACCTCGCGCAGCAATCGTTCAACCAGGGATACGTCGCTGCCGTAGGCAACGGTGACCGGAACGCGGAAGCGGACTTTGCGGTCGATGTGGCTCCAGTTGATGACGTTTTCGGTGATGAATTTCGAGTTGGGTACGATGATGCTGATGTTGTCGTTGGTCACCACCTCGGTGCTCCGGCCGCTGATGCGCACCACGTCCCCTTCGATATTTCCAACCTCAATGCGATCTCCCACCTTGATGGGCCGCTCGAAGAGGATGATCAGCCCGCTGATGAAGTTGCTGACGATATTCTGCAGGCCGAAGCCGACGCCGATGCCGACGGCCCCGGCCAGGACATTCAAGGCTGTCAGGTCGATGCCGGCGGTCTGGAGGACGATGACGAAACCGACGGCGAGCACCGAGTAGCGGATAATCGAGCCGACCGCTTGCCGGGCGCCGGTTTCCATACGCGTTTTTGACAGCAGTTGCTCGACGATCCATGTCCTGAGCTTGCCGCTGAAAATGAACAGCAGCGCCACCAGGATTACCAGGTAGAGCAGGTTCCACAGGGTCAGGTGGGAAGAGCCGAGCTTTACCAGGGGGACTTCCAGAAAATTTCTGATCTGTTCGACGATGTGGCTGAGCGATTCCATGGCGCCTCCGTTCAAAACGGCCAGAACCGGGGAATGAAGATGGTGGCCAGGATCCAGAACAGGATGTTCAGCGGCGTCCCCACCCGCAGAAAGTCGGCATAGCGGAACTGCCCCGGTCCGTAGATGAGGGTGTTGGTCTGGTAGCCCACCGGCGTCATGAAGCTGGCCGAGGCGGCAAAGGTGATGGCCATGAGCATGGGCCGATAATCCACGTCCATGGCCTGTGCCGCGGAGATGGCGACCGGCGCCAGCAGCGCGGCGGTGGCATTGTTGGACATCATTTCCGTGAGCAGCGACGTGACCAGGTAAAAGGCCGACACCAGGGCGACCGGGCCGAGAACGCCGATGGTGTCCGTCATGAAACCGGCCAGCAACGCCGCGGCGCCGCTCTTTTCCAGTGCGGTGCCGAGGGTAAGCACACCGGCCAGAAGGAAGATAACCTGCCAGTTGATGGAGGCGTAAGCCTCTTCCAGGGTCAGGCAGCGGCACAAAACCATCAGACAGCAGCCGATAATGGCCCCTGCGATGATGGGAATGATGCCGGCGGCGGCCGTTCCCACCACCCCGGCGACGATGAGCACCGCCATACCCATGCGGCTTTTGCGGAATACCGGCATTCCCACCTGGGAGACCAGCACGAAGGTCTTGTCTTCCCGGAGCAGTTCCAGGTGGGACTCGTCCACTTCGAACAGCAGCACGTCCCCGGCGCGCAGGAGCATCTCCTCCATGTTTTCCCGCATGACCCGGCCGCGGTGCCGGATCGCCAGGGCGGTGAGGCCGTAGCGGGAACGGAAACGCGCCTGTTTCAGGCTGCGCCCGTCAAGGGTGGAACCCGACGCCACAACCGCCTCCACCAGTACCGCTTCCTCATGGGGAGGCGGGCCTATCTCCTGGCGGAGAATAATGCCCCGGCGCTCCTTGAGCCTGCGGAAATTTTCCAGGTCGCAGTGTACCTTCAGGTGATCGCCTGCTTGGAGAATCAACCGTTCCGACGGTTCTTCGACGGCGATGCCGTCCCGGAAGACCTCCACGCCTCTGATATCTACATCTTTCAGCAGGGGTGATACGGCCAGCGACTTGCCCACCGACCGGGCTTCGGGCGCCAGTACGATTTCAATCTGGTAATCGCCGCTGCCGAACAGGGGGGCTCGAGAGCCCGCCGCGCCCCGTTTCGGGATCATCCGCACGCCAACCAGCAGCAGGTAGAGGCTGCCGGCGGCGAAGAAGACCAGGCCGAGCCGGGTGAATTCGAACATGCCGAATGGGGGCAGTCCGTGGCTTTCGGCGATGGAGGAGACCAGGATGTTGGTGGAGGTCCCCACCAGGGTGCAGACCCCTCCGAACATGGAGGCAAAGGAGAGGGGCATGAGAAGGCGTCCGGCGGAGGCGCCGCTGTCCCTGGCGATGCCCAGCGCGACGGGGAGGAAGATGGCCACCGCCGCCGTATTGTTGATGAAGGCGGAGAGTCCGCCCACCACCAGCATCATCACTACCAGTACCAGCCAGAAGCTGATGCGGCCGACCTTGCCGAGGACGGCGCCGACCAGATTGACGGCGCCGGTCTTGAACAGCCCGGCCGAGAGGATGAACATGGCGCCCACGGTGACGGTGGCCGGATTGCTGAAACCGCCGATGGCATCCCCGGGGCTGATTAGGCCGGACAGAAGCATAGTGGCCATGAGGATCATGGCGGTGAGATCCACGGGCAGTTTCTCGGTGGCGAACAGGATGACCGCCGATACCACCAGGCCGAGAACCAGGATCATTTCAAGGGTCATATCGGTTTCCCTTTTCGGAATTCGTTACAGTCGAAACCGGATTCACCCCTTCTCCGGGTGAATGCGCACGGTCACGGCCGGCGGGGCGTTCTTCTCTGCCGGCACGGTCGTAACCGTGATTTTCTCCGACGGAATGGAACATGCCTCTTTCAGGTATGCGGCCACCTCCGCCGCCCTTTGCCCGGCTTCAACGCGATGGGCGGCCCTCGCGGCGGGAAATGCGGGCCGGGAGGCAACGGTGACGAACATGCCGGGGTCGCTTTCGAACACCGTGCGGGCAACGAGCAGTGACCTCTTCTTTTCATCCGTGACCGTTACGTCGCTTCCTGAAAAAACAAGCGGCGGGATAAAGGGGGCTGTCTCGACACGCAGCACAACGGGAATGCCGAACTCGCCGGAAGCCATCCTTTCCAGAATACGGACCTCGTCCTTTGACAGGGAGTAATCCCTCCGAATCGTGAGATTCAGGGAAACAGTCGAATCGTGTCTGGGGAGAGCAATGCTGAAGTCCGTGACCGTCGAGGGAGAGACGACGGCGTTGATTTTTCCCATGGTCTCCTCCGACAGTCGCATGAGATCGTTTCTGGCCTCCGTAACCGTTTCAGCCGGGGTGCGCTGTTTCTTGACCTGCGGCGCCACGAACGACGTACGGGCTACTTCTTCCTTCAATCCGCCCGGCTGGACCTTTACCTGTTCCAGGTGGAAGACAACGGGCCGCCGAAGGGTTTTCACCATTTCCTGTTCGGCGATGGAGATCTCCTTTTCGGACAGGTAGCGGGTGGTGTTGATGACGGCATTGATGACGACGCGCCTGTCGGGCGCCTCGCTATGGGTGAAGGTGGACAGGCGCGAGATGCCGGTCTGGTCGAAACGGTTTTTCAATGCAATGGATATCTTCTTTTTCAGTCCGAGCTCCACGACGGACAGTCGCAGCGTGTAGATGAGCGGGATGGAGATGATGCACAGGACACCGGCGAGAAAGGCGACCCGTTTTCTGACGGATGACGTGTCGAGTCCGGAATCGGAAGAGGGGGAGAATCCGAAAAAATAGAGAACCACGCAGGTGGCGATCACTATCGCCACGAAGTTGGTGAAGAACAGGAAGAACCCGCCCGCCATGACACCCGCGTTCCCGGTCCCGATACCGAAGCCGGCGACGCTGAGCGGGGGGATGACCGCCGTTGCTATGGCGACGCCCGGCACGATGGTCAGGTAGTTTTTCTTGGTGCAGATGGCGACCGCGCCCGCCAGGCCGGCGAAGATGGCGATCAGGAGGTCATAGAGATTCGGCCGGGTGCGGGCGGCGATTTCCGTTGTGATGTCCTGGAGAGGAGACAGGAACGAGGCTGCCGCCGCAACCGCCAGGGTCAGGGCCACGCTCAGGGAGATCTTCTTCAGCGCCCTCCTCCAGATGGTCTTGTTGCCGGTGGCGAAGGCGAAACCCGTGCTCAGGATCGGCCCCATCAACGGCGAGATCAGCATGGCGCCGATGATAACCGGGGCGCTGTTCACAATCAGTCCGGTAAGGGCTATCAGGTTGGCGAGGCTGAGGATGAAGAAGTAGCCCGTGGTAATCTCCACCTCCAGGAATACATCCTTGATGACCCCCTCGTGGTTGATGCGCGCGGCGGCGTCGTCCCGTCGCCGCTTCATGCGCCTGAAGGAGATGAAGAATAGCTCTTTCATACGTGCCTCCACGGGATTCCCTGGGCTTGCGGGCGCGCTTCCGTCGGCCGGATTGCCGTGTCGGAAGCGAACCGTTCCGTTATCGCGGACTCAGGGTAATGGTAACATGCCGTCAGGTACCGTCAACGGCGGACCTTCTTCCCCGTGACCCGCGTCTTTTTCTTTTTGGATACCGCGCCTTTTCCTCCTCGTGCTTTTTTCCGGGATATCTTCGTTTTCGAAGGCTTTTTTTTCGGGCTCTTGCCAAGGATCTTCTTCTTTTTCACCGTTGAACCCCGTCTGAATTCGTCATCGAAATTCCTCGGCAACAGCGCCGAATTCTTGAGAGAGGGGTCGGTCTTGGCGGCGGCTTTCATCATTTCATTCGCCCTGTCCGTCCTGCCGGTTTTCAGGTAGACGCGGGCGAGTGCGTTCATTGCCTTTGCATGGCCGGCATCCAGTTCGACGGCCTTTCCATATTCGCGCTCGGCCTCATCGAACTTTTTTGTGAACTCGTACACCAGCCCGAGCTTGTAGCGGCCGGTCGGGTCGTCCGGCTTTCGGGCGACCGTTTCCTTGAGCAGTTCCGTGAGTTCGTCGTATTTCTTTCCGCGCAGATAGAGAGCGGTAAGCGCATTGCGGGCGGGGATGTTGTCGGGATCCGCCTCAAGGATCGCGCGGTATTCCGCCGCGGCCTCGCCGGACATCTTTCTTTTGGCATAGAGACGGGCGAGTCTGTGCCGGATCGCAAGATTGTCGGGCGCCAGGAGCGCCGCCTTCCGGTATTCGGCCGTGGCCTTGCGGAAGTTGCCCGCTGATTCGTAGAGTCGCGCAAGCCGGTAGTGGAGTAACGGGTTATTTTCCTGGTAAAAAGCCAGCTCCCTGAATTGGACGATGGCCTCAGCCGTTTCGCCCCTGAACAGATGAATTTCGGCTAGTCTGCGGCGGGCGTCTCCGTGGGCGGGCGACCTGCGCAGGACAAGACGGTATTCCCGCACCGCCTCGTCAAGCCGTCCCGCGCTTTCATGGGTTACGCCGCGGAAGTAATGATCGGTCGGCTCGTTTCGGGCCTGGGGTAACAGCACCGGCACAGGGGAGCTTCCTCTGCCGGTATCCGGGAAAGCCTCAGCCCGGAATGCCGCCACGGCGGTTATCACGCTGAAAAATGCGACGAAAAGTGTTCTTTTCATACGTCAACAATCCTTTGGTTTCGTTCGGTGTCCCGCGTGTGAATGGAGAAAAAAAGAAGGGTGGAACTGGAATTCCACCCCATTGCCATGAAGAAAGAGGCGCTGCGATTGTTCGAACCATCATCGCGCCCTGGGAGAAACAGGAATCGTTTTGTTACGAAAAATGGAGGGATGATTCAATATAACATGCTTGAATTGTTGATATAATTAACAGAGAATTGATTTCTGTACAAATTATCTGTATGCTACTTTACATGTTTCGGCGTACGAAATGCAACTTTTTTGTTTGGTGAGGTGTCCCCATGGAGGAGAAGTCCGGCCTGATTGCGGAAATCGTCGACAATCTCCGGCGCGTTTTTCAGGTCGTGCATAGTCATTCGAAGAAGGCGGAGCGTGAAACGGGGCTGACGGGTCCCCAGCTCTGGGCGATCAAGGTGATAGCGGACTTCGCTCCCATCCGGGTGTCGGATCTGGCCGAGCGCATGTACCTGCACCCGGCCACAACGGTCGGGATTCTCGACCGCCTGGAGAAAAAGGGGCTCATCGTGCGTTCACGTTCGTTGAAGGATCGCCGCGGTGTGGAGGTGGCGCTGACCGCCGCCGGCAGGGACGTGGTCTCGAACGCGCCGGAAGTGGCCCAGGGGCTTCTCGTAGCAGGGCTCGAAAGACTGTCGCCGCGGCGTCTGAAATCCCTCGATAGCGGGTTGGCGCTGATGGTGGATATTCTGGGGGCTCAGGAATTACCCGCGCGGCTGTTCCTTTCCCGGGAAATCAATCGACCGGGGTCGGGGTGTCAGAGCGCAAGGGACAGCGAAGGTGAGAACGAAGGAACGGTTTCCGGTTCAGGAGTTGGTGAATGAATACACTTCCCATGGAAAGGATCTGGTTTTTCGACTTCGACGGCACGCTCTCCGCTATCGTGCCGGATCGCGCCCGTGCGGAACTGCATCCCGCATGCCGCGCCATGCTCCTGGAACTGGTGGCGGTGCCGCTGCAGCATGTGGCAATTTTGTCCAGCAGGAGACTGGACGACCTCGCCGTCAGAATGCCGGTGGAGGGGGTCTTCCTGGGCGGGACCAGCGGGACGGAATGGCAGGTGCCGGGAGGCCACAGGATGACTCTTTCCGGCAGGCCCGCGGAGACTCTGGAAGAGGCGCGTATGGAACTGGCGCCGGAAATCATGTCGCTGGCCGATCTTCCCGGTGTCGTGGTCGAGGACAAGGTATGGTCCCTGGCGCTGCATACCCGCCATGCGCCGGACGGTTCTCGAACCCGGCTCGCGGAGCGGTTGTCGTGCTGGCGTCCCGGCCGCAAGGTCCGGGTCTTCCGCGGACCGGAGGTGTTCGAGGTTCAACTGGTTCCCCGCGTCAACAAGTCGTTCGGGGTGCGCATGCTGTGCCGGTTTCTGAAATTCACTCCCGGGCCGGGTACGCTCTTCTATGCGGGGGACGATGAAAACGACGCCATTGCCATGCGACTCGTGACCAGGCTGGGCGGCATCGCGGTCACGGTCGGGAAGCGCGGGTTGATACCCGCTTCCCTGCTGGCAGAGGATCCGCCTGCGCTTGCGGATGAGGTTTGCCGTCTATTGAACAACGGCGCTTTTCCCGAAAGGGAAGGTGCGCGGGAGGTGAAGACATGACACCATTCGTGGTTATGGACTGTGTGTTGCTGACCAGGATGAGCGGGCTCCCGGAAGCGGCCAGCCTGCGCGAACTGCGGGAGAGGGTCGCGGTATGCGGCGAGAATGTGCTCTACCACCACTTCTATGAGACCCTGCTTCGCCCTTCCTTCGATTATCCGGATTATCACAACGATTTCGCCGTGTGGGCAAAACTGCATCTCGCGGACCCGGTGCTTGCGGAACGCTTCGGCGTACTCGATCCGTACGCCTTTTCCTCCATGGAGGAGCTTCGCGGAGTGATGCTGGATATAATCGACGAGCGCCTCACCACCCTTACCGTCGTGCCGGCCGTGTCGCGGGGATCGGAATTCTATTTCTTTGAGGCGGATACCGTGGTCTTCGATACGGGCGATCGCATCTGCTCTCCTGCTGATCTGGCGCCTGCCGTAGCGAGGATGACCACCGGCAGCGTCTTCTTTCATTTCATCGAGGCCCATCGCAGGGACCCGGTGGGCATGGACGATTTTTCCGCATGGCTGCTGCATTTCGGCGAGGAGACGTCGGCCTGCCGTGAGGCGCTGCGGACCATTGATTTCGCTTTTCTGACGCTTTCGGAACTGAGAAGCGAAATATGTGAAAGGCTGGCGGCACAATGCCTCTGATTCGGAAAGGGGGAAAACGTGGAAAAGTCATTGCTGATGTATGAGGCATGCGCCGGTACCGCGGCCATCAGGCAGCTGCGCATGCTGGGAGAGAAACTGAGCGGCAGGCGGGTCGTGCACGTGAACTCCACGCGGGAGGGGGGCGGTGTCGCCGAGATACTTTCCTGGATGGTCCCCCTGATGCGGGATCTGGGCCTTGACGCGAGCTGGGAGGTGATCCGCGGGGCAGGGGATTTCTATTCGGTAACGAAATCGATCCACAACGGGTTGCAGGGTTTCCCGGTCAACATCAGCCAGAAGGGGTGGGCAACCTACCACGCCGTCAACCGGGCGAACGCGGAAGCGCTCCGTCCCACCCTCGAGGACGCCGACATCGTGGTCATTCACGACCCCCAGCCGGCGGCGCTGCTCCAGCTGTGCGGCGGACGCAGGGGAAAGTGGGTGTGGCGGGCGCATATCGACATCAGCCATCCCTACCTGCCGGTGTGGAAAACGCTCCGGACCATCGTCAAGGGATACGACGCGAGCATCTTTTCCATGCCCCAGTTTGCCCTGCCGCTGCCGCATCCCCAATACCTTGTTGCGCCGAGCATCGATCCCCTGAGCGAGAAGAACCGCGACCTGCCTCCCGAGGAACTGGATGCGGTGCGCGCCGGGTTCGGCCTCGATCCGTCACGGCCTCTCCTGGTCCAGGTGTCCCGCTTCGACCGTTTCAAGGACCCCATAGGCGTTATCGAGGCCTATCGCCTGGTGAAAAAGGTTCAGCCGGTGCAGCTTGTTCTGGCAGGTGGGGGCGCCACCGACGATCCCGAAGGGGAGGAGGTATTGCGTGAGGTCATGGACGCGGCCGCGGGCGACCCGGATATCCACGTGCTGCTCCTGCCGCCCGATGCCCACCGCACCATCAACGCGCTCCAGAGGGTGGCCGACGTGGTGATCCAGAAGTCCCTGCGCGAGGGGTTCGGCCTTACCGTCACAGAGGGCCTGTGGAAGGGAAAGCCGGTCATCGGCGGTGATACGGGCGGGATACGGAGGCAGGTGGTGGACTACCACACCGGGTTCCTGGTGAATACCCCCGAGGGCGCGGCCCATCGTATCCGCTTCCTGCTCTACCATCGGGAAAAGATGCGTTCCATGGGGGAGAAGGCCCGCGAATTCGTGCGGGAGAATTTCCTGCTGACCCGGCACCTGCGGGAATACCTCATCCTATTCCATTCGATTCTGTCGGGCTCCTCCGAGCCGAGGATCTATGTCTAGTACTTTGAAACGTTTATTCTTTCGAGTCTAACCCCTCCAAACCTCCCCTTCTCAGGGGAGGCCTGGAGTTTGGACATTTGCGTATGTATTAAAAGAAAATATTTTACATACGTACACAAATCATGTTAACATGGCACCTTCAGTAAAATCCCATTCTTGGAGGATGCCATTATGGAAAAGGAAGATAT
>Ga0228535_1000968_pt1 | contig 58391 bp, 38 predicted proteins | sample SJ1metagenome_FD_168457 | JGI IMG/M metagenome (GOLD analysis project Ga0228535, IMG submission 168457) | Enriched culture of PCE-dechlorinating microbial communities from Ithaca, New York, USA - SJ1 | ecosystem: Engineered > Modeled > Simulated communities (microbial... > Unclassified | place...
TGGATTCCCTGGAACTACCGGGACACGCTCGCCAAACAGGTGGCCCCCCAACCCATCTGATCCCCGGCCCCATGGTCGCGGGTCGCCTTCAAAATTTCAGATTTTGCAGGTGCGCCGAAAGGACACCTCCTTCTTGGCTCCCTTGATCTTCTCGGCTTCGGCTTGGGAAATGGCATGCCACAGGCGGATCGTGCTATCGCTGCGCGAAGCGAGAATTGTCCCGTCCTGGGAGAGGCCCAGGCCGGATATGCGGCCGGTGTGGTTGGTCATGGCGGCGACAGCGTGACCTTGATCCCCGCGACGGGTTGACTGGCAGCATCGGTGAACCGAACCGACCCCTGCCAAGAGTTCGTCTCGTTGACTACCTTGAAGATCAGCACATTGAGCCCACCTCTGAGTTGCACGCCCGTTACCACATCCTGGTCCGCTACATAGGCCCGGCCGCCCTCGCAGCGATAGGCTTCCTTCCCGTTTAGGTAGACCTTGGCCTGATCGTCACTGCCGATCTTCATCAGAAGCCCACTCTGGTCTGCGTCGCTCTGGATATAACAGACAGCGTAGGCAACACTCCAGGGGCTCACTACTCCGAAGAGCTGACTGTAATCGATCAGGAAGTCCTCCAGCTGCACGACGCTCCAAATCAATTCGTTCTCGCCGAACTTGACTCGTTCCCCGGCCTGTGGGCGGAGATGGGCTTCTTGCGCAATCTGTTCCTGCTGCAACGCCGCCGCGCCGTCCCGACCTGCAAGAGGTATCGGCGCCAGCACCAGCCACTGCTTGATTGCCCCCGGATCCTGAGTTCGTAGCGCTCGTTCGCGTGCCGCCACCGCCGCGCGCTCGTGTTGCAGGTCCGCCATCCGCTCGTTAGCCGTCTGTTCTTCCCTCTGCCAGGAAACGATCTGCTCCGGCGTTGCCGATTCGAAGACGCTGGCCACCTGATTTTCATGAAGCATGAAAATTCGGCGTCCATCCGGAGCAAAGGCCACGGACATGATGGGACCCTTGTGTGCTTCGAGGGTGAGCAGTTCTTTGCCGGTGGCCGTATCCCAGACCACGGTCATCTGATCGTAACCAGCACTAATCATCCGCTGGCTATCCGTGGAAAAGGCCACCGAGTTGATCCATCCGCTGTGTCCCATAAGGACAAGCAGTTCCTTGCCGCTGGTCGCATCCCAGAGCCTGACCGTCATGTCCTCGCCGGCGGTGGCAACACGCCGGCCGTCCGGGGAGAAAGCCGCGCACCGGATTGGACTACTGTGTCCTTTGAGAGTGAGCACGTCCCGCCCGCTGACTGTGTCCCACACCTTGGCAGTCAGGTCTCCACTGCCGGAGACGAGGCGCCGACCGTCCGGAGAAAAACCCACCGACGTGATCAGGGCAGTATGCCCTTCGAGAGCGAGCAACTGCCTACCGGTAGACGCTTCCCATATCCGGGCCGTCCGATCTCCGCTGCCGGTGAGAATCCGCTTGCCGTCGGGAGAAAAGGCCACCGCTGTAACCCCAGCACTGTGCCCCTGGAAGGTCCGGAGTTCCTTGCCACTGGTCGCATCGCAAACTTTGGCCGTCTTATCCCCACTTCCGGTGACAATCCATCGACCATCTGGAGAAAAGGCCACCGACGTCGTGGATGCACTGTGCCGTTTGAGGGTGAGCAGTTCTCTGCCGCCCTCGGTCTCCCACACCCTGACTGTTTGATCCAGACTCCCTGTAACCATCCGCTGGCCATCGGGAGACAAGGCCCCCGCCGTGGTCCAAGCGGTGTGACCTCTGAACCGGAGCAACCTGTAATCGTCGGCCATCTCCCAGACTTTCGCCGTTCTGTCCCAACCCCCTGTGACAATTCGTTGGCCATCGGGAGAGAAGGCCACAGAGGCAACCCGCCAAATATGTCCCTTGAGAACAAGCACCCCAGCACCGCTGGCTGCGTCCCACACCCTGGCCGTCTGATCCGCGCTCCCGGTGACGATCCGTCCGCCATCCGGAGAAAAGGCCAACGAAGTGATCCCACCTTCGTGCCCTTTGAGGGTGAACAGTTCCCTGCCGCCAATCACCTCCCACACCTTGACCGTCTGATCGTCGCTGCCGGCTGCAATCCGCTGGCTATCGGGGGAGAAAGCCGCAGAGTTGACCCTACGTGCATGCCCCCTAAGGGTGAACAGCTCCCTGCCGCCGGTCGCCTCCCACACCTTGACCGTCTGGTCGTCGCTGCCGGTTACAATCCGCTGGCCATCGGGGGAGAAGGCCACAGTGTTGAGCCCACCCTCGTGCCCTTTGAGGGTGAACACTTCCCTGCCGCTTGCGGTCTCCCATACCTTGGCGACCTGATCCCTGCTCCCTGTGACGATGCGCTGCCCGTCCGGAGAGAAGGCGACACAGTTGATCTCCCGTTCATGCCCTTGGAGGAGGAGAGTTTCCTTGCCACTGTCCGACTCCCACACCCTGGCCGTCCGATCCCGACTGCTGGTAACAATCCGCCGGCCGTCTGGGGAAAAGGCCACAGAGTTGACGAGGGCGCGGTGTCCTTTGAGGGTGAGCAGTTCCTTGCCGCTGGCCGCCTCCCATACCTTGGCCGTTTGATCCCAACTGCCGGTGACAATTCGCTGGCCATCCGGAGAAAAGGACACAGACTGGACCCACCCGCTGTGCCCGCGAAGGGTCTGGAGTTCCGAGTGCATCTGCCTCTGCCAATAATACCACTCAAATCTACGCCGCGGGTAGGTGGCGGTTTCTTCGAGCAACTGCCGCACTCGCTCAAGTCTGTTCTGCTGCCATGCCTGCTGCACCAGGTTCATGTTGGCCCCGTAGAGGTGTCGTTCGGCCCGCCTCCGACCTGTTTCAGCCACTGTTGCCTGCCAAGTGCTCCCCATGATCCCCAGCACCAGTGCTGCGATTACCGCCGCACCCGCCCCCACGACTACTCTGTTCCTTCGCACGAATTTCCGGATTCGATAGGTCAGTGTCTCCGGCCCAGCAATCAGCGGACGACCGTCCAGGTAGTTGCGGATGTCATCGGCCAGCTCGGAGGCCGACCGATAGCGGCGGGCCGGATCCTTGCGCATCGCCTTGAGCGGGATCCACTCCAGCTCCTTGTGCAGTCTCCGGCTGAGCGCATGAACCTCGGTTTGGCGATTTGCCGCGATTCCTTCGGCGGTCTTGCCCAGGGCCGTCAGTTGTCTGCTGGGCGTCTTCGGCTCCTCCTCGCGGATCACTTGGCGGGCATGGTCCGGCCCGCCTTGCCGCAGGGCCTTGGGGTCAAAGGGCAATACGCCTGCCAATAGCTCGTACAGCACCACACCCAGCGAGTAGATATCCGAGCGGGTATCCGTGTCTTGGCCGGACGCCTGGGCCTGCTCGGGGCTCATGTACTCCGGCGTTCCCACGAAGTGACCCTGCTCGGTTACGAGTGTTCGCTCGGTCAGAGCCTGACTCATCGCCTTGGCGATCCCGAAATCGATCACCTTGGGCACTGCCTTTTCGCCCTCCATGTGGACGAGGATGTTCGATGGCTTGATGTCCCGGTGGATGATCCCCTTCTGATGGGCCTGTTGAATCGCCTCGCAGACGCCCAGGAACAACTGGAGACGCTGCTCGATCGTCAACTTCTGCTGGTCGCAGTGCTCGACGATGGGCACGCCATGGATGTATTCCATCGCAAAGTAGGGTCGCCCCCCCGTCGTCCCGGCGTCGTAGACATGCGCGATGTTCGGATGATCCAGGAGGGCCAGGGCCTGGCGTTCGGCCTCGATGCGGGCGATGACCGCCTTGGTATCCATGCCCGGCTTGATGATCTTCAGGGCCACCTGGCGTTTGATGGGGTGGTCCTGCTCGGCCAGATAAACGATCCCCATACCTCCTTCGCCGAGCGTGCGGATGAGCTTGTAGTGCCCGATCCTGGTGCCCGGTCCTTCTGCCCAGTCCGCGAGGGACGCGGGCGGACTGAGATCCCTGTCCGACTCCGCCTCGTCCAGGCCGGCCAACAGCAGCCGCTTCAGGTGCTCGGGGCCGGCCCCGGATGTAAAGTCCTTTGCCATACTACTCAATACAGGCAGTTCTCAGCCGGGCTGCGCGCCTTGGGGTAGGAATTGCATAATTTCTGCCAGTTCCTCTTCCAGGAGATCATCCGAGGCCACGGTGTTGCGGATGTGCTGCTCCAGGGTCGAGCGAAAGCGTCGCTTGATGGTGACGACCATGTTGGAGGCGGTCTTCTCGTCTTTGATGCCGTGCTTTTCTCGCAGTCCGTCCAGGGAAGGAGCGGCGGAGCCTCTAAGGCTCGGCTGCACGACCCGGGCATAGAAGACCTGCCAGTGGGTGGCCAGGCCGTCCTGCTGACAGCCGGCCTCGACCTCGGAAAGAACCTGATCGAGCAAGGCAGACAGCCACGCGTAATTATAGGAATCCTCCGGGGTTACCTCGGTGGTGGTCTGCGGCAATTCCGGGGGCTCGACGATGTCCAGGGAGACGAGCTTTTCGGGCGGGATGCGCGTCCGTGTCGTCTGGCTGTGCCGGACGTTGATCACGTAGCGGTTCAGGGCGACGAGCAGGAGAGAGCGGAAACGTCCTCGGGATTGATCCGCCTTGTCGACCAGTTCGCGATTCAGAACCACCTCGTGAAAGAACCCCTGGGTAAGGTCCTTGGCCTGCTCGTTGTCATGGCCCTTGCGGCGCAGGTAGCAATACACAGGTTTCCAATACCTGTCCAGCAACAGGCCGATCAGGGCTCGGTCCTTGTCCTGGCCCGATTGGACCTGCCCGATCAGGGTCCAGTGCGTGGTGAGAAACGTCTCGCAGCCTCCCCCCATCTCCGTTGGATCCCGGTATGCCATAACCCCAGTACTCCGAAGAGCCTGTGACTGCCCGGAACATCTACGTCAACCGCCGGCTTGCTCCATACGACGATGAGAAGCCTGTGAGACATTATACCGTGGTGCGGCGTCCCAACCACTGGCAAATCGTCACCAAGGCTCGAATCCCCTCAGGCTGGCTGGGAGTTTTCACGTCCATCCGGCCCTTCTGCATTACGTCCGCCGAAGCGGCAGACGATCTGTGCATCCAGCAGGTCTTGTGGCCCCGTGGCTGCCTGGGAATCGAATCGGAATTGTGGAGATTCTCTGCAGTTCCGCGCAGCGGCACTGCCTTTTGCCTGAATAGATGGTGAGTACTCAGAGCTTGTGCATCGTGTCTCAGGCAGCTCTCAGGGGATGTGCAAAGCCATGCGTCGGCCAAGCGACCCTGAATATCCAGGAAATGGTCTTTGTTTGAAAGGGTTCTACCATGAGAAGGCAGATCGGAGCATTGGCCTTGATCGTATTGCTGGGAGTGACGGGGAGTTCCTCTGCAAGTGAATTTGCGGCGAATTTCGACGCCTATGTCCCGGGACTCGGCGTGCACGGTCGGGACGGATGGAAGGGATGGGACAACGTGGCGGCTACCGACGCGCTCGTATCCAACCTCCATGCGCGCAGCGGCCAAAACTCGCTTCGGATTCTCAGCAACACGGATATTGTGCATGAGTTCAAGCTGGCCGGCGGCAAGTGGGTGGTCAGCGCCATGCAGTACATCCCTTCATCGGGTGCCACCGGCATCACCTATTTCATCCTGCTGAACACGTACAGAGACGGCGGTCCCTGTGACTGGTCTGCACAGACGGAATACAACATGACGACCGGGACCATCACTCCCTGGCACGGCGCTACCGGCAGCAACACGAAAATATCCTACGACCGATGGGTCGAGATCAAGTTCGTCATCGACCTGACGGCGAACACCTTTGAGGAGTACTACAACAGCGTGAAGATCGCCGCAGGCGAGTGGGACAATAACACGCATGGCACGTTACAGGCCATCGATCTATTTGGGAACGGGTCCTCATCGGTCTACTATGACGACATCCAAATCGACAGCGATACCGTGAACACGGATGACCGTGCTTCGGATGTGGCCATCCAGTCCGATGGCAAGATCGTCGTGGTAGGAGGAAGCATCAAGAGCCATGGTGAGTTTGCCGTGGCCCGGTACAACACGGATGGGAGCTTAGATACAAGCTTCGGCCGCGGTGGCCTCGTGACCACGGATCTTGCCTGGGGATACAGCACGGCTGAACGCGTGATCATCCAACCGGATGGCAAGATCCTCGTGGGGGGAGACTTCGACGATAGGAGCACACTTGATCTTGATTTCGCCCTGGTCCGCTACAACGCAGATGGGAGCCTGGATACAACCTTTGGCGGCGATGGAATCGTGACTACGAACTTGGTGACGGATGCCACAGGAACACGCTCCTCAGACCGCATCAGCGACATTGCCCTCCAATCGGACGGCAAGATCGTCGTGGTAGGTACAAGCCACATTGACCCCATCACCGGAGACAGTTCGTGGGATTTCGCTCTGGCGCGGTACGACCAGTTTGGAAACTTGGATCCGACGTTCTCCGGGGATGGAATGGTGATCACGCCTATTGGAACGGACCTTGACCGCGCCACAAGCGTGGCCATCCGACCGGATGGCAAGATCGTCGTGGCGGGACATGCCTGGGACCTTGCCAACCAGGACTATGCGCTTGCCCTGGCCCAGTACAAGGCGAATGGGAGTCTCGATCTGTCGTTCTCGGGAGATGGCAAACAGATCATGGACATATCCTCGGGCAATGACTTTGCCGAGAGTATGGTCCTCCAGCCGGACGGCAAGATCGTGTTGGTGGGAAGCAGCTTCGATGGAAGCCGGGATACTTTCCTTCTGGCTCGGTACAATTCCGACGGAACCCGAGACACCTCCTTCATGGGAGCTGGCATCTACCGCATGAACATCGGAGCGTACGAGTACGGCAATTCCAGCGTGGCCCTGCAACCAGATGGCAAGATCGTTGTGGCGGGATTTAGCGTGAGTTCCGGGAGCACCTACATGGATTTTGCTCTGGTCCGGTGTAACACGAATGGGAGCTTGGACGAATCATTCGGTGTGCACGGGATGGTGACAACAGATTTTGCATTGTCCGCTGATCATGCCTGTGGCGTTGCCCTGCAGTCCAACGGCAAGATCGTCTTGGCGGGATACACGGCGGAGTTTAGACCGCCTGAAACCTTCGAGGAGTTTGACTTTGCCCTGACCCGATACAACACGAATGGGGGCTTGGATCTATCGTTCTCCGAAGATGGGAAGGTGACTACGAACTACAGCGTTGCTTCCGATCTGTTCATAGCCTCCAGATGGGGTGGGCCTGTCGGTACGATCATGAAGCTTGGGGCCCAGGGCTATCCGGCAGAAGAGGAGATCGGTCGCGCATTCTTTGACAGCGATAGGGACGGTGTTTTGGATGCGGGAGAGCCCAGCGTGATCCTCAGGACCTCCCTGGCCGGCGATATCACCTTCGCCAAACTGACCGTCCCCTCAGTCGCCCCAGGCAGCTATCCTGTACAGTTCGACGTCCCCTCCGGCGGGGCCATAGAGGAGTCACGCACCTTCACAGTGACACAACCGTTTATAGTGTTAGGTCCGTGGGCCGGCCCCCTGTGGACCCCAATAGCCGTCACCGGCGTCGGATTTATACCCAACAGCAGCGGCAGTGTGTATCTTGATCTCGACAGCAACGGTCGCTGGGACTCTTCTGAAACGAAGCAGACCGTGACGACGAACGGGGACGGTGTCTTCACAGCGTCACTCACTCCGCCATACAGCACGATGTTCCCCCCCGGGTACAAGGGCTACTACAACTTCGTGGTGCGGACCAATGTCCCCGGCGATGGTGGACCGAACGCAGTCTTCGCTGTATTCCAAATGGTTCCGTAGAGCAACAAAGGAAAGACCGTGGCGACTGTTCGCCTGCTACAGTGTCGGTCCTGTAGCAGGCGGACGGCCTGCGCGGATGGCACGGGGTATGATCAGATTCTCGTTCTATCCGCGTGATGGACCATGATGCTGCACAACTGCTTCCGAACGCATGCTACGAGCGGCTGGAACCCTCGCTATGCAGCCTACCTCCTGGCACTCGGCGTCATGGCGGCCTGTCCGGCGATCACTTTCATCGCTCTGAATCGGTCCCCAGAGCGGCCAATGCCGGTGCAGGTGATTGGGTCTCCCTCGCCTGTATCACACACTCTGTCACCGACGCCTGCCATGCGGCCCGGCGAAGCACATGAACCGCTTGCCCTGGCGAGCGATGCGTCTCCCAGGGTTAGGCTTCAGGATGCATGGCAGACATCGTTGCTGTGGGTGCTGATGGGCAGGATGGGTGGCGTTCTCATCCTGAGCGTCCGACTGTTGCTCGGCTTCGTTGGCGTACGCCGATGCCACCGGAACCTGGAGCCTCTGACAGACGGACTCGAGGCAAAGGTCGGCCTGCTCAGTGAACGGCTGGGCATGCCGGGCTTCTTCCGCGTGTTTGTTTCTTGCCGGGCGCTGGAAGTGGTGGCGCTGGGTTACCTGCATCCCATTGTGCTGCTGCCCGCCGCCCTGGTGATCCAGATGCCGCCGGAGATGCTGGAGGCCGTCATCGCGCATGAACTGGCGCATAGGGCCTTTCCCAGCAGCTACATCACAGACTTAGAGATCTCTTGGGGCGTGTAGCATCTCTGTCGGCGATGGCGATGAAAGCCCCGTCATGGTTTGGCAGACAGGTCGGCGCAGACGAGTTCTCGTCGTTGCGGGTATAGACGCGCGGCTGTCCAAAGGTATCCTCTGGATCGACGCTGGGAGAAGTCGTGCCCTGTTCGACGACTTCAGCGTTCGGCAACTGCCGTGATCTGTTGGAAGGAGCGGCGCCAATTGACCTCGCATAGGTGAGAACGTCCCGTCCGGCGAGCGACGTGTACGGGAATGCTGTGCGGGAGGTCAAGGGGCAAGGCTCGCGCCTCTATTCCTGCTCGCTGAGAGGCCGAGAAAAAATTCGCGAAATCTGGAAGATGGGGCTTGACTCATTATGTTACGAGTGTAACATCGATACATATTACATATGTAACATGCAAAGGAGGTGCTCATGAGAACGATGCCGAAGATCTCGGAGGCTGAATGGGAGGTCATGAAGGCCCTCTGGGAGAAGTCCCCGTTGACGGCGAATGAGATCGTTGAGACGCTGTCCAAGAGGACGAGTTGGCAGCGGGAAACGATCCGGACACTCATCAACCGGCTCGTGCAGAAGAAGGCTGTCGGTTTCCAGCAGGAGGGCCGGCAGTACCATTACTCCCCGCGGGTGGGCGAGGCGGAATGCATCAAGGAAGAGACGCGGTCCCTGCTCAGACGGTTCGGGGGCACATCCATTGAGCCCATGCTGGCAGCCTTTGTGGAGGAACGGCGGCTCTCGCCGGAGCAGATCGAGCGGCTCAAGCAGATCCTGGAGGGCGCGCAGCCCGACACGAACCGCAGACAGCGAAAACACAATCCCTGACACTGAAGGGGCAGAACATGCAGGCATTGACCATCCAAGCCTGGCCGTTTTTTCAGTGGCTGCTGAAAGCGACATTGCAGGGTAGCGTGCTGGTTTGTCTGATCCTGCTGGTCAAGCTACTCTTGCGACATCGACTGTCAGTCCGGTGGCATTATTGTTTGTGGCTCATCCTGCTGATCCGATTGTCGCTGCCCTGGTCGCCGCAGAGCAGCCTGAGCATCTACGGCCTGTACCAACTGTGGCCGTGGGCGAGACCGACCCAGTCTGTCGGCCCGAATCCATCCCCGCAGCATGCTGCCGGCCAGACGCGGGCTATGGCGACCGTCGATGGAGAGGCCGCACCAGAACCTGCTGCACAGGCGCTAGTGGACTCGCAACCCCGGGCCACAACATCAGCCCCGGCTGTACCCGGTGGGTCTCGCACGTATTGGGCAAACGTGTCGGGTGTGGTGTTCATGCTCTGGCTCGTCGGCGTGATCGCACTGGGCGGCTTCGTTCTCGCCCGAAGCGTCTGGCTATGGCGAGCCGTGGTGTCTGAGCGGCCGGTGACCGACCAGGAGATTCTCGACCTGTTGGAGGACTGCAAGATGCAGATGCGGGTCCGAACCCTCGTGGGTGTGGTCGTTACGGACAAGGTCCACACCCCTGCCCTTTTCGGCTTCGTTCGGCCTCGTATCCTGCTGCCAGAAGGATTGATCGAGACGCTAGGCCTGGACGAATTGCACTATGTCTTCCTTCACGAGCTGGCACATCTCAAACGCCGGGACATCTACCTGGCGTGGCTGGTTTGCGTGCTGCAGGTGCTCCATTGGTTTAACCCGCTCATGTGGTACGCGTTTCGTCGGATGCGAGCCGACCAGGAGATAGCGGCCGACAGTCTGGCCCTTACAACCGCCGGGACCGGCGAGTCGCGCCGTTATGGCCAGACCATCGTCAATCTGGTTGAACGATTCTCCCGGCCCCAATACCTGCCTTCCTTGGCCGGGATTCTGGAGAACCCATCCCATATCGAAAGGAGGATAGCCATGATTACCCAGTTCAAGGATAACTCGTATCGCTGGTCCGTGGCGGGAATCGGCATTATCACGGTGCTGGGTGTGATCTCTGTGATCGATCCGACACGAGGCGCGGTCTCGACAAGTCCGGCGCCGCAAGCCAAAGCCCCCATGACGATGCGGCTGGTGCAGAAGCAGACCACCGGGGAAGTGAGCTTATCGCCCGATGGGAGATATCTGTGCGATTGTGATCCGGCTGGGATAGAAGAAATCATCACCATTCGGGAGTTGGCCACCGGGGAGCAACGCACCATCACGCCGACGAAACGCATACCGGAGGAGAGCCGTCCTCAGTATCCCGTCATGTCGCCGGACAACAAGACCATTGCCTACGTCCTACATACAGAAGAGCCGAAAGCGGAGGTGCGCCTCATCGGGGCGGACGGTTCCGGGCAGCGCGTCCTGTCGACTGCCCCCGTCATGCCGATCCAATGGTTCCCTGATGGCAGCCGCCTTCTGGGACTTCGGTGGTTGTGGCCGAACGGCGCGTTTGCAGAAATCGACATCGTGTCTGTCTCAATTCCCGATGGTTCCGTACAGATCCTCAAGACACTGAATGGCGAGTTCTTCAGGACCACCATCAGACTCTCCCCGGACGCCAGGTATGTTGCCTACGAGGTGCATTCCAAGGATGCCCCTACAAAGCACGATATCTTCGCGATCGAGATTGATTCCAAGCGGGAAACGTCTCTCGTAGAACACCCGGCCGACGACAGGCTGCTGGGTTGGACACCCGATGGCCGCCACATTCTATTTAGCAGCGATCGCGCGGGGCCGTGGGGCGCCTGGGTTTTGCCTGTCGCCAAGGGCCAGGCGCAAGGCACGCCCGAACAAGTCACGCGTGATATAGGCGATGTACGCGCCATAGGCTTTGCAGGGAACGGCTCCTACTACTATCGGCTGGCATACGGTTTCGGCAACGTCTACACAGCGGCGATCGATGTGAGTACCGGTGAACTCTCGTCAGCGCCGGCTCCCTTGGAGACCACCGGCTCCCATCACGGGATCGACTGGTCGCCAGACGGCAAGTATCTTGCCTATTGCTCGACGCCGGCCACAGCTGCTGCCGGCGCACCGGGCGTGATCCGCATCCGCTCCCTGGCTACGGGCGAGGAACGGGAGCTTCTTCACAAGATTCCAACGTATTTTCGGCGTATTCGCTGGTCGCCCGACGGACGCTCGCTGCTGGCGTCGGATCTGAAGGCTTTCGAACCTGACAAATCAGAATGGCCGGGACGCGTGTGCCGCATTGACGTGGACACCGGCGACAGTACCATTCTGCTGGAGAGCAACGCTTCGTTCGCGGAGTTGTCCCCGGACGGGAAGACCCTCTATTACTCAGGAGGCGCTATCGTTCGAAGACAGCTCGACACAGGCCAGGAAGAGAAGATTTTTACAGGTCCCCGGGGGCAGGCCGGTTTCGCGCTTTCGCCGGATGGGCAGTTCATCGCCACGGGCCACAATGAGGGAACGGGAAAGAGTAGCTGGGAGGGAGGGGTCAAGAAAGTCCTGCTGATCCCTGCACAGGGCGGGCCAGCTACAGAACTGGTCCGCTGGGATGAGCCTGCTGGCGTTCTCACCAACTTTGCCTGGTCGAGAGACGGCAAGACCGTGCTATTCCTGCTCCACCGGGAGTATGTCAAGCGAGGCGACACACAACTGCAGCAGATAACGGAGTTCTGGCAGGTGCCGAGGGATGGCGGCCAACCGCAAAGGATCACGGAAACGGATCTCGGCGTCTGCTACGATCTGCGGGTCCACCCCGACGGCCAGCGTATCGCCTTCTTCGCAGCAGGCCAGCGTCAGGAACTGTGGATGATGGAGAACTTCCTGCCGGCGGCCGCCGGGGCGAAGCACTCGAAATAGCAGCCGACAAGGCAAAGTGGACAACAATTTTTGAGGAGAAGCCTGTCATGAGAAAGGTCAGAAGAACCCTACCAATCGTCCTTCCCGCGTCGATGATCTTGGGAATGCTCGCGGTTGCAGGCCATGCCGGCAAACCGCTCCCGCCGCCGCTGCCGACTTCGGTCAAGCTCACGGGCGGGATCGAGATTCAGGCCACCAACAACACAGGTGACCCGACACGTGTCCGCGTCAAGTTCATCGACAGTTCCCTGCGTATCCCGTACCCAATAACCGACCCTGAAACCTACACCAAGGGCCAGGAGTTCATATCCAATCCGGATTACTCGTACTCGCCCCCGATGCCACCTGATACGCCCTCTCTGTCCGTCACCGGTACCAGTGCGAACAAGACGCTTGCGTATTTCTACTGTGCTAATATCCTTCATGAGGGTAAGGGTGCAACCGACTTGAGATGTGGGCTCAGCGCGGAACACGCTGATTATTACTACTGCCTGGTGATTTCTGGGGGGAAAGCGCAGAAGACCGGCGTGGTAGTCTTTCCGACGGGCAGCAACTGGATGATAAACAAGAAGACTCCGAGCCCGGGCAGTACCGTTGCCCAAGGCACACTTGGTGCACCGGTAACGTACAAGGTCATGCAGTGACGCGATCACGGGAGTGGTGAGTCAGTATATCACTCATGCCGGCTCCTCATCCTTTCGGGCTTGCGACAACTGCATTCTCTCGGAAACGGGGGGAGATTTCAAGGCTCCGGTTCAGAGAACACCACGGCAGAAGATGACAGGACGATGTCGGGTCGATGGAATCCATGGCTGCATGGGAAATGTCGGGTCACACTTGTTCTTGGGAAACGAGTTCACCCCCCCGACTTGCGGCTGGTTATCGAGCGGTGGGAGGACCTACCGGTTGAGTTGATGCAACAAATCCTTGGAATGGTGGCGCAGAGTTGAGAGGCTGACTTTGACATAGGGGCTGGCTGGCGGCTACGACCACAGAAATTGCACATCGAAAGGAAAGGGGAAACTCATGACAACTGACGAAAGAATGGAACGGATGGAGGAACAAATAGCTCGCGTGAGATGGCTCAACCGCTGTCTTGTGACCTGTGTACTCGTGGCGTTGGCGCTCTGGGGCCTGACACAAACCTTAGGTCCAGAGACGGCGTGGGCGCAGTCCGGGGCAAAAGAGATTCGAGCCAACAAGTTCGTCCTTGAGGACGAGAACGGTAAGGTGCGCGGCGAGCTGTCGATGGGCAAGGACGGGCCGTCCTTGGCGCTGTTTGACGAGAACGCCAAGCCCCGTGCTCTACTGATGGTGGGTAAGGGTATGGAGGCGCTGTCGCTGTGGGACGAGAACGGGAAGCACCGTGGGGGGATGGCGGTGGGTGAGGATGGTCCGGCGGTGACGCTGACTGACAAGAGCGGCATTCCCCGTGCCATACTGTCGGTGCTCAAGGATCACCCGACCCTGAACCTGATGGACGAGAGCGGCAAGCGGGTTTGGAAGGCGCCGTAGGGCGGCCGTCGATAGAAGCCGATGAAATGCAATCGTGGGCGGCTCGCAACAAGTACGGGGTGGCACCTTCACTTGCTGGCCGGCCGCCCATTGAAGGTGCCAAATGAAACGTAAGCCTTCGTCGCCAAGGACTCCGTTCCCCCGCATGTGTCGCATGTTCCGCCGCCGCGATGGGTGCCGATTTTGGCGCGTGCCTGATCATCGCCAAAGCTGATAAGACCGGTCCAACACTCAGGCCCACCTGTCAATATCACCGCACACGTATGTGGTCATCGACGTGAGACGGTGAGTCCTCTGGATACCCATGACGGCGGCGCTCCAATGGCCGTGCGACAGAACCAGGAGGCATACCCATTACTCACTTCTGATTGTCCGCGTAGTGATTTCCAATGACCTCGAATTCCCACGGTCCGTCCGCTGTCACCGCGTAGGAGCCGTTCGCGAGATAGACCCTGGTACAGTGCCGCCTTTGACACGCCAGGCGACAATGTCCGCGTTCGTCGTAATGCCTACAAGTGGAAACTCACCGTCCGGCCGGGCGTCCCATCGACCGGACAGATACGCCCAGTCTTCTCCGTCAGCCGTCGTCACTTTGACCAGTTGTTGCTGATGCCTACCTCTGGTGACCACGGTTACATCCTTGACGTAAGGCTGTTCGTCGTCGGCGATGGGCGCCAGGGTATCGACAAGAACCTGAGAGGTCGCGAGCTTGCGGATGGCGAAGATATCCTGAGAATTCGCCTGACTTTGTTCCCCATTCCATTGGCGATCGTAGGGTAACTGGCGGCAGTCGGTCGTGACATCATGACTCCAAAATGTCTCCACCCGCATCGATTCAAGCAAAGACCGGCATATCGAGACCCCCTGTCAAGCACAAAAGAACCCGGTTTTCGTGATTTATCGGTCGGGGCATAGTACGGGTTGTCCGATTGCCCCCCTTCGCGGTGTCGGGTTGGATTGGCGCCCAATCGCGGGGGTTGGGTCTTGGTCGTCAGCAAGGTGCGGCCCGGAGACGGCATGGCCAAGAGTCCGTCATTTCCTCGCCGCAAGCGAGCGTACCAGCCCGAGATCGAGCATGCCCTTGGTGCCCCAGCCCTTCTTGCCGGCCGGTATCTCAGGTCGGAACCTCGTGTACAGCATGAAAGACGATTCCGCGAGATCGTCTGGTGTGCAAGCCTTGGCAAGCGTCTCCATGGCCCCTTTGACGGAGTCGAGGTTGTCTCCGAACTTCTGACTCAAGTACTTCGCCACACTGTCCGGGTCGATGGGCTTGTCGCCAGAAACCGCTCTGACGCCCTGATCGGTGTTCTTGGCCGGCACAGGGCGGCCGCACAGCTTCACCCAGAATTCCTCTCCGTGCTTTCGCTGTTTCGCCCGACGAACCGCCTCTGGCCTTGCCTCGAATATGCCCAGTGCCCGTCCTTTGGTCTGGGCGTTCAGGCCCGCTACGGCCTTGCCGAGACTGAGGGCCTCGTCGGGACTGAAGCCGATTCGCTCGGCTACCACGGTTGCCCACAGCGTGAGGACGGGGGCTCGATTGATGAGAATTGTGTTCTTCGGCATCGTTCACGGCCTTCCGAGTCAGGGCGCAAGGGGCAGCTCATACGTTTCAAAAGGGGATGTCATCGTCCTCGATAGCGGTGTTCGTGCAGTCCGGCTGGGCTGGCGGCTGGGCGCCATTCTCCGAAGGCAAATCCTTCCGGGGCTGACGTTTGAGTTCTCTGCGATCAGCCTGCTTCTGTTTCTTGTCGGCTGCGATCTGCTCAATCGGCCGCACGCAGTCCGGCCGCTCCTTTTTGAATCGCTTCAGATACAGCTCTTCGATGTACCGATGCAATGGCAGCTTCCAGCGCTCCTGTTTATGGTTGGTCAGGCCTCCCAGCTTCTTGGGGTTCATCCCGAGTTCTCGTGCCATCTGGACTTGGGCGTGGGAGAGGTGGAATCTCCTTCGGGCATCGATCCACACCTGCAGTTCAAGAGTCAGTTTCTTGGGCTGGGTCATATCGTCACGCATTATGCCCTGCGCCGACTACCTCGTTCTTTTTCGGTTCTGCTTGGCCAACTGCTCCAGACGGGCCAGGGCCTCCCGCTTGCCGATGTGGCGCAGAGCCGCGATAGGCGCGAATTGTTGCTCACGCGGCCGGGAAGTCTCCTGCTCCCAACTGTAGATGGTCTGGCCGGTTACGCCGACGAGGTTGCCGTAGTTGGCTGCCGATAAACCCAGACGCTTCCGCTGCGAGCGCAGGCCCTTGGCGCTGAATCGCACATGTTCTGCCTCAGGCTCGGCGGCCGGGGATGGAGGACTCTTGAGTACCTGCTTTTCGAGCGGGAGAACCTTGCGTCGAAGGTCGGACACGCGGCGTTTCATGGCGGCGATGTCCTTTCGGTACTGGACCGAGGCCCTCTTCATAGGCGAAAAGCAATCGATATCGCCATAATCGCCTCGAACCTCGATTGGTCAAACACGTCCGGCAACGTTACAGCCTTCTGAAGATCCCAAGAGAACAAGCCCAAAGGCCTTAACTTGGGGCCATTGCGCAATATTTGTAGCCTACGACCAAGACAGTCGCTACTGGATCACGGGCTCAACCGCAGCATCACGACCCGTCAACGATTCACGGTGGTCCCCGCACCGCGCACGGAGCGACCGAAGGGTGTCGACGTAGACCGGATCACCGGCTAGGTCCTTCTCCTCAAGCGGGTCCACGTCCAAGTCAAAGAGTTGTTCCAGCGGCGGTTCGGGGTCGGTGTAACGAATGTATTTCCACCGGTCTGTACGAACGCCCTCGCACCGGGGAATGGGGCGGCGGGGGGGCGACGTGTTGTACACATGTTCGTAATACCAGTCCTCACGGCCCTTCGCTTCCGGATCGGCCAGCATGGGCTGCAAGTCCATACCCTGCATGGTGTCCGATGCTGGAATGCCGGCCATGGCCAGGATCGTCGGAGCCAAGTCGATGTTCAGGGCCATCTGTTTACGTCGTCCGCGTGCAGACACTGGCAACCGCGGGTCCATGATTACCAGCGGCACCCGGATGGATTCCTCGTACATCAGCCACTTTCCCCCCAGTCCGTGTGCGCCGTCCATGGAGCCATTGTCGGACGTGTGGATGATCACTGTGTTCTTGTCCAGCCCTCGTTGCTTCAGGGCTTGCCGGATTTGACCCATGGCCAAGTCCGCCCGGCTGGTGTAACCGTGGAGCTTACGCATTGTCTCCTGATAGGCTTCCGGATTTCCCAGCCAGTTCGATTGGTTGTTGAGGCCGTTACGCACAATCTCCGGCAAGGCCTCGAAAGAGTTGGTGGTCAGATTCGTCGGCAGCGGGAATATAGTGTCGCGGTAGGGATCGGGGAATTCTGGATCCCAGTAATTCAAAGGCCCGTGTGGTTCCTTGAAGGCCATGATCAGGCAGAACGGCCGGTCCGGGTTTACCTCGTCGAGGAATGCCGTCGCCTTCTCGGTCATCACCGTGGTCAGGTAGCGTTCCTTGCCGCCCACGACCTGCTTGAACTCAATCATCTGGGGGAATCCGTACCAGAGATCGAACTCATCGGCCGGCATCGGCGGGACCTTCCCTGAAATGGGATCGCCGATGGCGTACTTGCCCAGCAGGGCTGTACGGTACCCGTTTTGCCGGAGGAGGGCGGGGAACGTCTTTTTCCATTGTCCGGCCGCGAGGGGTGTCCTGAAATCCCGCACACCGTGACAGCGCATGTGCTGGCCTGTGTAGAGACTGGCCCGACTGCAACAGCAGATGGCGGTGGTGACGAAAGATTCTTCGAACAACACGCCCTCGGAGGCGAGTTGGTCCATATTGGGAGTCTTGAGCTCAGGGGCACCCGTACAACGCATCCCGTTGTACGGCTGGTCGTCGAGGTAAAACAAAACGAAGTTCGGCCTCGAATTCACGGCTGCAGAAGCAGAACCGCCAGTTCGACCGACGGAACATCCCGACAATGCCGCTCCCGTAGCCACCGTCCCAGCAGTTCTGAACAAGAAGTTCCTTCGATTCATCTTCATATTGTTCATGTTCTTCTTCTGGTCCCTGATAATCCAAACACTGTTGATTCACCGACGGGCCTGCCGCACCAGGCCCGTCAGCATACCCTAGAACACATGGAAAACCAAGTAGACAGGCGGGGCAACGGTCGGATGCCGCCCAAGTCCAGCCCGAGTTCTGACATCATCTCGTTGCAGACACACGTATTGTGCACGGATGTTGGCGCCCATGCGGTCCTGCCTGGAGACGCCTTTCTGCCGTATGGCGGTGCATAGTTCTGGTTGAACGTTGGCAGCGCCAAGTAAATGTAGACGCATATTTGCATGGTGGTTGGGCCCGTCTCCCGCGGGGGCGGGCCCACTTTCTTCCGAAGATTCAAGCCATCGGCTACCGCGCTGCCCACCGGGTGGAACTTGCCGCAAAGTCACCCTACAGCATCAACGGCAACACCGTCCTGGACGCGACCGACAACCGGTTCAATCCACTTCACGAGCCGGGCCTGATCGGCTTTCGCACCTGGCACACCGAACTGTGGTGGGATGATGTCGTCATTACGCGGTTATGAGAGTGTGTGAGGAGTGGGCTGCTCACGGATTCTTGCCGAGGGGATCGTACCAGCGTTTGAGCACGCCTTCGCCGGTGGTCTCTCTGAGGCTGCTCACGTGCGTATCCAGCCACAGGATGTTCAGGGTGCCCCCGGTTTTAATATTCCCGCCGGCACGCACGTTGTGCCGGAAAATCCCGCGATACCAGTTCGCGCGACCGGCGCCTTGGCGGTAGTGCGTCAGATTTACCCCCGTTGGGCTGGGAAACAGCATGTCGGAATTGCCCGCCCGGTTGCCGTGCTCGACCCGGGGCTCCATGTGGTCGTGGGCCACGATGACCTCCGCGTGATGCGAAATCCGGACGGTCTTCTCCTTGCTCAGCCAGCCATTGAGGCCGAACGCCGAGGTGTAGATGAATCGATGGTCGCCGCCGTAGAGCAGATCCTGGGCGATGACCTCCGTGAAGTTCCGAAAGGCGGGGCACCCGAACAGCTCCTTTTCCTTGACATAGTCGATGAAGGCGATGCCCCAGTAGGCGTTGTCCTCGCCGGTCCGCAGGGGTCGCCCGCGGTCGTCCCACCAGAGATGGCCGTTGGTGTTGTCGGTGTACGTGTGCAGGTCGGGCATCCGGTGGTCGTTGTCCTCCAGATACATGAGGATGCCGGCGCCCGCCCCGCGGAGATGGGCCCGGCACACCACGTCCTTGGCCTGATCCGTGGCCCGTTGCAGCGCCGGCAGCAGCACCGCCATCAGCAGGGCGATCACCGCGATGACGACCAGCAGCTCGATCAGCGTAAATCCCTTGCGGCGTCCCATGATGAACCCCCTGTGTGCCCAAAGATACCCCGAACGTCCGATTTCGAGTCTAAGGCTCGGCGCCGGCTTCGTCAATCAGGCGCTTCCGAAGAATCCCGGGCCTTCCCCTGCCAGGTCGCGGGTGTTTCTCCAGCACAGCCCCGCCATTGGCAAGTATATAGAGGAACGTGAGTGACATAGAGCCCGCCTCTGGGTGCCGAATCCGCAGGGGTTCGCGATCTCTATTGCCTAACCTGCGGTTCCTGCTATACTTACGTATGTAACAGTCACCCCCTCACGGGGGGGTGTGGGCTGGCCACGGTCGCACAGGCCACGCCGGACGAACGCGATTCTCTCGTCCGCGCATATTCACTGGTCTCTGTCTAACGTGGTCGGATCGGAAGGAATGGGCTCAGCGCGGATTCGAATGGCATCGCCGTCCGTGATCCCGGCAGAATTCGCAGGCCATCTGAGAATCGGCTCCTGCTCCTGGAAGTACGACTAATGGAAGGGGCTGGTGTACAAGCAGGACAGGCGGCCTAACCCGGATGCGCACGGGCGGCAGGCAACATCGCTCTGTCGTGTGATTCGGCTGCCTCTCCTTCTCGGCAGCCGCCGAATTCGACGCAGGCATTCTCTTACGAAAACAAGCTACAAACAAGCCTGCCATCGGAATCGCGGTTCCTGGTGTGAAAACGGCGATGACAATCGGACACGGTATCCGAAGGTCGTGTTGCTGAGTGGGGGGCAAGTCGCGGTTACAGCTTTCAGCAGTGCCAGGGTAGTGTGCACTGGTGGTTGATAACGAAGGTCTCGCAAAAAGCGTTGCAGCGACGCCGGGCAAACTGACTGCGTCACTCGTGAAGAAACTACAACCAAACTACAACCAAAAGATGCGATATCTGCTCGTTATGTGATTTCTGGAAAGTCGTAAGTGCTTTAAGGGCAATTGTTTATACGGCGGCCTCTATTTTGGGATGTTTTATGAGTCCCCTGCTCTACCGCTGAGCTACGAGCCCCAATGCGCCGCTCATCGCGGCCTATTGTACTGCACGGCCGACAGCTTGGCCAAGGGGAAAATCTGCTCGTCATGACCCTGTCCGACCCGGCTCGGATTCTGAAATCAGAATGAGCTCAGATTGGGTCCCGTCGCGTAATGGCTGCGGGTTAACCGAATTCTAACAGGAATCTGACGCATTCCTAATGGCGCCGTCTTACCATTAGGGGATGCTGGATCTGATCAGGACATTGCTGTTGACGGCTGGGGCCTTGTACCTGGTGGCGCGCGTTGGCGGTTTCTTTCGCTCTCTCTTCTTTGCCTGCCGTGCATCCGTACGGAGGGGCGGCGCAACGAGCAGCGCAACCCCTCTTCGATCACGCCGAGACGTGGGTTGGCGGGCCGACGAGGCGACGATTCCGCGAGAGGAGGAGGCCGTCTCGACCGACGAAGTCGCACGCTCCCCGATGCGGTGATTTCCTCAGCGATGACGGAACCGGCGTGAACTTCCTGGGCCGGGATGATCGGGATATTCCCGACAACGGGCCTTCCGCACCTGGTGGCAACCGGGTCGGGAAGTTGCGGGTCTTGTGTTTCCTGCGGTGCACTTCGGCTACGATCCCAGCGGCAGCGGCAACGAGTTTGCCCAGCGCATCTGGAAGGAAATCACCGAAGAAAGCGATCATGCGTCTGCGAACCTGAAACTGCTGCTCCAGCAGTGGGCCGAGCTGGAGGGCTACCTCAAGTTGGGTCTGTTCTACGACCAGGTGGACCGCAAGTACAAGCAGGACGGTTTCTACTACGAATTCGACGACACATCGTTTGCGGCGCCCTGGGAGAGACGCTGGAGCCAGGTCTGCGTCGGCGAGGGGCATACGATCACCGCGTTCAACGACGACGTGGACTACACAGGCGACCAGAAGATCTTCGCCTGGTATCAGATGCTCGATCTGCCGGTGATCATGCTGACGGCCCGGAGCGAAGACAGCGACATCATCGCAGGCCTCGAACTCGGCGCGGACGACTACGTGACCAAGCCGTTCAGCCTGCGGGTCCTGGTCGCGCGGGTCCGGCGGGTCCTCCGCAAGAAGGTGGCGCAGAACCTCACTCGCGGCGTGGTCAAAATGCACGACATGACCATCGATCCGGCCCGTTGCGAAGTCCTGCTCGGCGGCAAGCCGGTCAGCTTGACTTTCTCGGAATTCAACATTCTCTACACGCTGGCAAAACGCCCTGGCGTGGTCTTCACACGCTGCCAGATCGTCGACGCTCTTCACGGCAGCGACCACATCGTTACCGAGCGGGCCATCGACGTGCAGATCGCCTACCTCCGTAAGAAACTCGGGCCGGCCAAGGATTACATCGAGACGGTCCGCGGCGTCGGCTACCGGTTCAAGGATCGTCCGGCCCTGTGAACCTCGTCAGGCGTCTCGACGCCCTCGTCGCGGCGCCCGCGAGCCGCCGGAAGGAATGATGATCGAGCCCGGGGATTTCGCCGGGAACGATTGCAGTCCTTTCGACCGGTGAGCCGATAGACTCCATGTCTACAGTCACTCCACTGCGACATGGAAGGGATTCTTCATGTTCGGGTTCTCTCGAAAAGCGGTTGTCTTGACGGGATTCTTCGCGGCTCTGAACCTCGCGGGCCTGGTGTGGATTCACCACGGCCTGACGCGGTCGCCCCAGGCGACGGTCCGCGTTCTGGCCGCTTCGCTGCTGCCGAACGCCGACAGCCCGGACCGGGTCCGGCTGACGTTCGATCGGGACTTGATCGCCGACGGGTCGGTCGGGCGTGTGGAGAAGGCCCAGGTCTTCAGCCTGGCGCCGGTCTGGCCTGGAAAATGGGTCTGGTCGGGTCGTGACCGCATTGAATACCTCCTGGACAAACCCTTGCCCGCCGGCCGCAAGGTGACGCTCACGGCGACGGACCAGCTCAAGGCGGTCACCGGAAGGACCGTCGAGGGCCAGGGCGAGTTCGTTCTGGCGGCCCGGCCCTTGCGACTGGTTTCGTTCGACGTGGTCGCTTCGGACGGCAGCGACATCACGCTCCAGGCGACGTTCAATCAGCCTGTCGATCCTGCGGAGTTCCTTCGCCGGAGTTCCTTCTACGACGCGCGGACGGCCGCCAGGCTCGATGAGCCTGCAATCCTGGCGTCTGCGTCGCAGAATGCCGTGGTGATGCGTCTGCGTCGTCCTCGTTCCAATGAGTTCCGGATGGTGATCAACGAAGGTCTCGCGGGCAGCGGTGGGGAGGTGGGGCTGGGCCAGGCGGTGGAGATCCAGCGCGTGGTGGGTCCTGGCTTCGCGTTTCTGAACTCCTACGCAGACCTTTCGGACCTTGGCGAGACGGTCAGCGTGAGATTGTGCTTCTCCCAGGACCTCGGCCCCGAGCAGTCCCCGCCGGAACTGGTCGTCGAGCCCGCGGTGGAGGGCCTCAGCGTCCGTATCCGGGACAGCGTGATGACCGCGACAGGCAAGTTCAGAGCCGGCTCGCGGTACACGATCCGAATCCCCGGAACCCTGGTGTCGAACGAGGGCAAGACCCTGGGCGACGAGACGCGCGCCACGGTCGAGATCCCCGATTACGAGCCGCGGCTTCAGTTCGAACGTCGGCAGGGGATTTTGTCGCCCTGGGGTCGGCTGGAGGTCGATGCCAAGGGGGTGAATCTCGACCAGGTGACGGTGCAGGCCTGGCGGGTGCATGCCAATAATCTCGTGCCGCACCTGCACTGGACGGACATCGACGAGACCTCGCGATCCGTGCTCGACAAGACGGTGACGGTCTCGCAGCCGCACAATCGGCCGGGCAAGCTGGTCCTGGGGCTCTCGGAACTGCTGTCGCGTCCTTTGGGAGTCTATCGCATCAGCGCGTCGGCCGAAAACCACCGCTGGACGCGGGACTCGGCCCTCGTGACCGTCACCGACCTGGCGATCACCGCCAAACGCCATCGCGACGGATACCTGGTGTGGGTGACCTCGCTGCGGACCGCAGAGCCCGTGCCCGATGTCGTCGTCGACGGTCTGACCTACAACAATCAGAAGGTGGCAACCGCCAGGACGGATAGGGAGGGCATCGCCCGCCTGCAGTTCGCAGACGCCCACCCCGACGGCGGCATCTGGGTCATCACCGCCGCCAGGGACGGAGACCTGAGCTACTTGCAGCCGGACGACAACCAGTGGGTGATCGACGACGTCGAGCGGCAGGGCCGGCCCTACGCGAACCATTATGAGACGATGCTCTACACCGATCGCGGCGTGTACCGGCCCGGCGAGACGATCCACCTGACGGGAATCGTCCGCGATGCGATGGGCAAGGCGCCGTCGCGGTTTCCGCTGGCGGTGAAGGTGCAAAGACCCGACGGGCGCCGGATGGCGGAACTGAGAGTGGAACGACGCGAGAAAGATCAGGGGATGTTCCACGTGGAGTACACGCCGTCAAGCGAGGCGCAGACCGGCCCGTACGCGTTCTATGTGACGCTGCCGGGTTCCGAGGACCTGCTGGGCTCGACTGAGGCTCTGGTCGAGGCGTTCGTGCCGGTTCGGATGGAGGTGACCGCGGCGCCGTCGCAGGCGCGATTTGGGCCGAATACGCCGCCGGCGGTCAAGGCGACCGGTCGATACCTCTGGGATCAACCCGCGGCGGAATTGCCTGTGAAGCTCGAAGGCACGCTCTCGAAGACAACCTTCGATTCGAAGAGTTGCCGAGGCTTTTCGTTCGGGTGGAATCGACGGGAGGCGTCGATCCCGTTGCCGGTTGTCGAAGGCGAATTGAACGAGCAGGGCGAGTCCGAGATGCAGGTTCAACTGCCGGAGAGCCTGAAGACGGGTCTGTACCGCATCCGGCTGGCCGCGACGGTCACCGAGCCCGGCGGCCGATCCGTTTCCGCGAACACGTCGGCGATCCTGGATCTGTTCGACGCCCATATCGGACTGCGATTGCCGAGGGGGCAGGTGGTCCCAGCGGGCGAGGCGGTGGCGGTCGACTGGGTGCGCCGGACGGGCGAGGATCAGCCCGCGGCGCCGGGCGAAATGACCCTGCAACTGGTGCGAGTCGAGTACGACACGGTCCTCAAGCATGTCGAGGGGCGGTACATCTGGCAATCGGTCGAAAGGACGAAGAAGGTGGCGGACGATCGGGCGATCGCTTCGGCCGATGCCGAAGGCACGCTCCAGATCACCTGTCCCGACTCGGGCTCGTACCGTGTGATCGTCGCCGACTCGCGCACCGGGAGTTCTACGTGCCTGGAGTTCTATGCGTCGCACGAGAGCGACGGCGCTCAGAGTCTGGCGATGAATCAGCCCGAGCGGGTCGAGATTGTCACCGACAAGAAGACCTACCTGCCCGGCGAGCAGGCGAAGGTCCTGCTTCGCAGCGCCGTTCCCGGCGTCGTGCTCCTGACCCTGGAGACCGACTGCGTGGTCTCTCACCGGATCGCGAAGATCGCGGAGAACACATGCGAGCTGGATGTGAATCTGCCGGGGGATTTGCGCGGAAGTGCTTTCTTGTCGGCCACGGTCGTTCGGGCGGTCGATCCCAACGAGGAGAGCTGGCTGCCCCATCGCGGACTGGGCACGGTCCAGGTGTTGATGGATCACGCGTCCCGCCAAATGGCGGTGAGCATCGACGCCCCGACCAAGGCCCGGCCCGGCCAGGCCGCGACCGTGACGGTGGACACCGGTCGGCCTGTCGATCCGAATCGGCCTGGTGTGGTGCACGTGTGGGCGGTGGACGAAGGCATCCTCCTGGCCGCGGCGTATGAAACTCCCAAGCCCCACGAGTTCTTTCTCGGACCTCGGACCGCCGGCGTCTGGACGGCCGACGTCTTCAACTGGCTGCTGCCCGACTACAAACGTCCCGCAGGGATCGTTCGCATCGGCGGCGACGGCTACGACCTGGACTCGCTGCGGCGAAGCCCGGTGGCGACGCGCGTTCGCGCCCCGGCGGTGGTCTGGCGAGAGGCGATCCCGGTCGATCGTGAGGGAAGGGCCACCATGCAGATGAGCTTGCCCGACCTGACGGGCGAACTGCGGATCATGGCGGTCGCGGTGGATGGCGACCGGTACGGCCGAGCCGAGCATGCCCTCACATTGACCGCGCCGCTGCTGGTGGAATCGAGCTGGCCGCGGTTTGCCGCTCCCGGTGATCGTTTCACCGTTCCGGTCAAGCTTTTCAATTCGAGCGATCGGCCGCTGAATTTGCGGATGACGACGGAAGCCTCCGGGCCCGTCGAACAGTCGCTTGTCCAGGACCTGCAGACCGCGGTCGTCGAGCCCGGCAAGCCGCTCACGCTGTGGCAGCACGTGACCGCGACGGCAATGGGTTCGGGCGAGATCCGGATCGAAGCAGCCGAGCAGGGCGATAGCGGCGAACCACTGAAGGCGCACAGCTTTGCCTCGCTTCCCGTTCGACCTGCGACGGCTCTGCACACGGTTGTCGAACTGAAGACTCTCGCGGCCGGGCAGACGCTGGACATTTCTCCGCCCGATGTTCTCGTCGAGGGGACGGTGCAGACGACCGTCTCCGTCGGCGCCAGGCCGAGCGTGAGTCTGGGGGCCGCCCTGGAGGAGCAGATTCGCTATCCCTATGGCTGCGTCGAGCAGACGAGCAGTCGGCTGCTTTCACTTCTCTATGCACCGCAGATCGTGGACCCCACCAGGACCAAAGCGATTGACGAGATGGTCAAGGCGGGCATCGCGAGGCTCTGGTCGATGCAGACCTGTTCCGGCGGCCTGAGCTACTGGCCCGGCGACCCGACCCCGAGTCTTTGGGGCACCGCCTACGCAGCCTCGTGCCTGCTCGAAGCCCAAAACGCGGGCTACAAGATCGATTCGCGGCTCACGGGCGAACTGGCCAAATACCTCGACAGCCGCCTGAGGGATACGAACGACGAAAGAATGGACCTCGGCACCCGAGCCTTGATCTGTCGCGTGCTCGCGACGTTCGGCGACCCGCCTCACGGGTGGCTGGCCCGGCTTGCCGAACAGAAGGACAAGCTCGACGTCGCGGCCCTGGCGCACCTGGCGGGGGCCTTCCATGCCGCGGGGAACAAGGGCAAGGCCCTGGCCCTGCTGCCCGACCGTCCGCCGCGGGGGGCTGTTGCGACGACAACCGCCGGGCGGCTGACCTCGCAGATTCAGCAGGAGGCCGTCTGGCTCGCCACGCTGTTGGAGATCGAGCCGAATCACCCGATGGTCGCGCCGCTGGCGTCGAGCCTGGACAAGGCTCGATCCAACGGTCAGTGGGGCAGCACATTGAACAACGCTGCCGTGATCGCGGCTCTGGCTCGCTACCAGGCGATGACCCGTGGCGACCCGCCGCAGTTCAGCGGGACGATCCAGGCCGGCGGCCAGGCGGTGCCGTTCACTCACGAACAGTCCACGTCGCTGGAGGTTCGCAACGCGGCCGATTCGGTTCAGATCTCTTCCGAAGGCCAGGGCACGATCTACGTGATCGCAACGAGCAGGGGGTTGGTCCGCGACGATCTGGTCAAGCCCTTCGACCGTGGCCTCCATGTCGAGCGGCGGTGGGTGGATCGCGCGGGCGAGCCAATCGATGCGAACGCCTTGGCGGTGGGCGACCTGGTCCGGGTCGAGATCACGGTCAGCGTCAACGGCGACCCGGTCCACAACATCGCGGTGGTGGACGCGCTGCCGGGCGGGCTCGAAGTGGAGAACCCCCGCCTGGCGACATCCGCCGACACGGGAGAGCCCCACGAGCAGCCCGATCACGTGGAGTTTCTGGACGACCGCGTCGTGCTGTTCTGCACGGCCGAGTCCACGCCGCGGATCTATCGGTACGCCCTGCGTGCGATCACCGCCGGCGAGTTCTCGCTGCCGCCCATTCAGGGCTCGTGCATGTACGACGACTCGGTGGCTTCGCTGGGAAAGGCGGGGCGGGTGACCATTCGCAACCGGTGATTCCAAGGCCATGGCGATGGGCAGGAAACGCGCGCTCAAGATGCTCAAGGTCCTCGCGGGGATGACCACTCTCCTCGCGGTGGCTGGGGCCGTTGCGTTCGTGGGAGCCTGGCGTCTGTTCCCCTTCCCAATCGAGCGACTAGAGAAGTGGTCCGCCAGCCCGGCGGTTCATGACGCCAAGGGCAGGCCCATACTCTGTGTCGTCGGGCCGGACCAGCAGTGGCGATACCCCGTCTCCCTGGGGGACGTGTCGTCTTGGCTGGTTCAGGCAACGATCGCGGTCGAGGACGAACGATTCCATCGCCATCCTGGCATCGATCCGCTGGCGATCCTCCGGGCCGTCGGGCAGAACATCCGGGCCGCGAGGATCGTGTCCGGCGCCAGCACGCTGGACATGCAGGTTTGCCGGATGATGGACGATCGCTCTCGCACATGCAGGGCGAAATTGATCGAGGCATTCCGGGCCCTCCAGTTGAATCGCCTCCTGAGCAAGGAGCAGATCCTGGAGGCGTACCTCAACGTCGCGCCGTACGGCGGCAATCTGCGGGGCGTCGAGGCGGCCTCGCTGCGGTACTTCGACAAGCGGGCGAAGGACCTGTCGCTGGCGGAAGCCTCGCTCCTGGCGGGCTTGCCCCAGTCGCCGAGCCGCTACCGGCCGGACAGGCGACTCGACGCCGCCCGCGGACGGCAGCGTGTCGTCCTTCGCAGCATGTTCGAGAAAGGGCTGATCTCGGAGCGACAACTGACGGACGCATTGGCTTGCCCGATCACCGTCTGCGCGTCGCCGCGATTTCCGCGGGCAATTCATGCGGGATTCCTCGCGCTCAAACGCAGGCCGCAGGGGGGACGCACGACGATCGATCTGGACCTCCAGGTCCAAGTGGAGCGACTGGCTTCGACGCATCGGGCGACTCTGCCCGAAGGGACCGAACTGGCGGTGGTCGTGATCGACGTCGCGGAGTCGGCGATCGTGGCCCTGCTCGGCTCCGGCGACAGCGGCGATCCCGTGGACGGCCAGGTGAACGGCGTCCTGGCCAAACGCAGTCCCGGCTCGGCGCTGAAGCCCTTTCTCTATGCGGCCGCGTTTGAGATGGAACGGCTTAACGCCGAATCCGTCGTGTACGATGTCCCGATCGCTCGCGGCGCGTGGACGCCGTCGAATTTTGACGGCACACATGCGGACCAGATCAGCGCCGCCCAAGCCTTGCGGCGATCGCTGAACGTCCCGGCGATCCTCGTGGCCGAAGGGGTCGGCCTGGCTCGATGTTGCGGCGTGCTGGAAGCGGCGGGGGTCCGCCTTCCGGCTGATGCCGAGAAGCGCGGCGGGCTGGCCCTGGCGGTAGGAGGCATCGAAGTGAGCCTTCTGGACCTGACGAATGCGTACGCGACGCTCGCTCGCGACGGGATTCGACGAACGCCGCGACTGTTTGTCGATGAGTTGAGCGAGTCGGCGCCGGCGCTGAAGCCAGAGGTTTGCGCCGCCATCAGCGACATTCTCTCCTCCCGCCGGCGGACCCCGGCGACAGAGAACGAAGGGGCGGATGGCCGCGGTCCCTGGTTCATGTGGAAGACCGGCACCAGCTCGGGCCGCCGGGACGCGTGGGCGGTCGGCCATAATCGTCGCTACGCCATCGGCGTATGGGCGGGTCGATTCCGCGGCGCGGGCCGATTGGAGTATGTCGGAGCCCAGGCGGCTGAACCGCTTCTGTGCAGGCTGTTCGATCTGCCCGAATTGCGGATGCCTGCCGATCCGCCTGCGCCCGAGCCGATCCGCGTCATCAGGCCGCTGTCTCTTCCGCGAGAGTTAGTCGAGGACCTCCGCATCGTCTCGCCGGGGATGAATGAAACGTTCATTGCCGTCGGCGGCACTGCCGTCGTCAACGCCTCCGCCAACCGGGACCGCGATAACCGATGGTTTCTGAACGGCAAGCTCGACGGCGGCGGAGTCTCGCGTCGCTTCGTTGTGCCGGCTGGGTCGTACGAACTGCGATGCGTCGATCGAGAGGGGGCCTCATCCACCATTCGATTCACGGTCCGTCCTGTGTCGAATGCCCGAATGTCGGACAGTTCCTTGACAACGGACAAGGCATGGGACATCATGCCGCGGGCACAGTGAATCGTTCCGTGGATAAGGAGAGACTTGATGCTCATCAGATCGCTTTCAACACCGGTCGTCTGGGTGCTCCTGCTGCTGGTCGCAGGGCTCGTTCTGACGCGATGGCAACACGGCCGCAGATTGTTCAAGTTCGGCTGGTGGCTGATGCTGTTCGGTTTCCTGGTGCTTCTGATCGCGAGCCTGGAGCCGGTGGGCAATCTGCTCGTCTATTCGCTGGAACATCAATACGCCAGCCCAACGCCCGAAACGCTGCAATCGCTCGACTTGGTCGTCGTCCTCGGCGGCGGCATGTATCCATCGGGCGGCCTGCGGGAGTATCCGGATCTGGCCCGCGAGGCCTATCCTCGTCTGTATCGCGGCGTGCAGTTCTTCAAACAGAGCGACGCCGACGCCATCGCGTTCTGCGGCGGACCGCCCAGGCCGGGGGAAGAGAGCGAGGCCCAAGTGATGGAGTCGATGGCCCTGACTCTTGGCGTGCCCGCCGAGCGGATGATCGTCGAAGCGGACTCGCACAACACGATGCAGAACGCGACGAATCTGGCCGCTCTGTTGCCGAAGGTCCAGGGCCGGCGGATCGGGCTGGTCACCTCCGCCACGCACATGATGCGGTCGAAGGGCGTCTTCGAGCGGGTCTTCCCCCAGGACACGATCGTGCCGATCCCTGTGTACTTCACGTACTACCCGGCCATCGGAATCCAGGAGAGACTGACGCCCAGAGTGGCCCACCTCGAAAGAACCACGGTCGCCCTGCACGAGTGGATCGGGCTCCTGTGGTACGCGGTGCGGTACTGAGGGGAACGGACCGGTCTTGTCTCAGACGGATTCGGATTGATCCCTGTGCGGATTCTGTCATCCTGAACGTAGCGGAGCGGAGTGAAGGATCTGGCTCGTGACCGAGAGAAACCTCGCGTCCTGTGCCCAGGTTCTTCGGCTGCGCCTCAGAACGACAAGTCCCTCCTGCGCGTGAATCCCCTCTGCGAGAGTTCCGGTTGTTGTCGTGAGTCTCTCATCTGACCACTCAATGTCGAGGATAGCATCGGCTGGGCCGAGCGTCAATCAGCGAGTACCTGCCCACATCTGGCGCTGTCAGGGGTTGCGTGGCGTTTCGGGCAGGTGGCGTTTGTAGATGCGGGCCAGGCCGCCGGCGGAGGTTTCGCGGTAGAGGCTGGACAGGGCGTGGCCGGTCTCGGCCATGACGGTCACGACGTCGTCGTAGCTGATGTGATGCTGGCCGTCGGACAGGAACGCGAAGCGGGCGCAACTGAGGGATCGGACCGCCGCGTGGGCGTTTCGCTCGATGCAGGGGATCTGGACGAGGCCCGCCACCGGATCGCAGGTCAGGCCGAGGTGATGCTCCAAGCCCATCTCCGCAGCGTATTCGATCTGGCTGGGGGCGCCGCCCATGAGCTGGGCCGCGGCGGCGGCCGCCATCGCGCAGGCGACGCCGATCTCGCCCTGGCAGCCGACCTCCGCGCCCGAGATGGAGGCGTTCTGCTTGGCCAGATTGCCGAACAGGCTGGCGGTGGCCAGGGCCCGCAGGATGTCCGCCTGATCGACGTGAAGGGCGTCGCGAAATCGGTACAGGATCGCCGGCAGCACGCCGCAGGAGCCGCAGGTGGGGGCCGTGACGACCACGCCGCCGGCGGCGTTCTGCTCGGCCACGGCGTACGCATAGGCCGCCAGGAGAGCCTCCGAGCGGAGTTCCGCGTCGAGCAGTTTGGCCTTGCGATAGAACGATCCGGCCTTGCGAGGCAGTCCCAGCGGGCCGGGGAGCGTGCCTGGCGTCCGCAGGCCCTTTTCCAGGGAGTCGCACATCGCGGCCCACACGGTCTCCAGAAAGGGCCAGAGGTCCTTGCCTTCGCAGGACTCGACGTACTCCCAGAAGGATTGGCCCGAGCGGTCGCAGTGGTCGAGGATCTGCTCGACGGTCGAGAACGGATAGCTCGCTCCAGCGGTCGTGTCATCCAGCAGCGCGCCGCCTCCCACACTGAAGAAGGTCCGCGAGGCGATCACCGCGCCGCAGGAATCCAGGGCTTCGAAGACCATGCCCTTGGGATGTTCGGGCAGCTCTTCTTGCGGCCTCCAAACGAACTCCACAGGACGCGGTGCGAGGACTTCGCGGATCGCAACGTCGGTCAGGTGTCCGTGGCCGGTGGCGGCCAGGCTGCCGTAGAGCGTCACACGCACGGAACCTGCGTCGAGGTGATCTGCGAGAAACCTCTCGGCCGCTCGCCGCGGCGCCATGGTGTGGCTGCTCGACGGGCCATGTCCGATGCGATAGAGGTTCCTCAGCGTGTCCATGGCCGATCCTGGGCGGTTCAGCTCGTCGCGGTGGGCTGCTGTTTGGCCTTGGGTTCGCGCGGGGCTGGAGCGGACTTGCCGCGGTAGACGATCACGCCGGTCGGGCACTTGTTGTACGCCGTTTCATTCTGGCCGTTGGGCTCGAACCTGGCGTAGTCCATACGGGCGAGGTTGTCCTGGACCGTGAAGGCGTCGCTCTGCTTGACGCACAGGCCGCAGCCGATGCAGCCGACGGCGCAGAAGGCCCTCGTGTTCTTGCCGCTCTCCCTGCTGCTGCACGCGACGGTCATCATGTTCTCGTGGGAGAAGGGGACCATCTGGATCAGGTTGCGGGGACAGGCCTTCGAGCAGGCGCCGCAGCCGGTGCACTTGGCGTAGTCCACGGTCGACAGGCCGTCGACGATGTGCAGGGCGTCGAACTTGCAGGCGCGGGTGCAGTCGCCCAGGCCCAGGCACCCGAATTTGCAGGCCTGCACGTTCGCCAGGGCATTGGCCGAGGTGCAACTCGGGATGCCCTGATAGCGGCCATGGAAGGTCTTGTCTGAGGCGTGGGCGCGGCAATGGACGATGGGTCTTAGCGCGGGGCCGGAGCTGCTCATCTGGAGATTGAGCACCGCGGCGATTGCGTTGGCGGCGGTGGCTCCGCCGGGACCGCACTTACCGAGCAGTTGCGGATCGCCGATCACCGCTTTGGCGTAACCGCTGCAGCCGGGGTAGCCGCAGGCGCCGCAATCCAGGTGCGGCAGGGCGTCGTAGACCTGACTAACTCTCGGATCCACGGGAACCTTGAACTTCTCGCTGGCGACCAGCAGGATGATCGCGAACGCCAAGCTCAGGCCCAACATGATCAACCCGGCCATCACCACGCCGTTTGCCAAACCGATAACAGGTGCGAAGGTCATCATATCATTCCTGCAAAACCCATAAAGGCAAGAGCCAGAAGTCCGGCCGTAATCAACGTGATGGGCGCCCCCTGGAGGGACTCCGGCACGTCCACCATCTGCATGTTCTCGCGAATGCCGGCCATGATGCAGATCGCGATGGTGAAGCCGATGCCGCCGCCGAAGCTCAGGACAACTGCCTCGATCAAGCTGCCCGTGCCCCAGACGACGAGGAACAGGCACAGACCCAGCACGGCGCAGTTGGTCGTGATCAGAGGCAGGAAGATCCCGAAACTCTCGTACAGGGAGGGGATGAACTTCTTGAGATACATCTCGACCAACTGCACGGCGGCCGCGATCACCATGATGAACGCGACGTAGCGAGCCACTTCGAGGCCCAGCGGCATCAGGAGCCAGTGGTCGATCATCCAGGTCAGCGCGCCGCTGAGGGTCATCACGAAGGTGACGGCCAGGCCCATGCCGAAGGCCATGTCGATCCGGCCCGAGACGCCGATGTAGGGGCAGATGCCCAGGAACTTCGTGAAGACCAGATTGTTGATCAGCACGACCGAGACGAAGCCCAACAGGAGCGAGTACAGCAATTCCATCGTTGGCCTCCTATACGCGTTTGCGTTTCAAAAAATTGATGAACCCGAGCACGAACCCGAAGGTCAGGAACGCGCCGACCGGCATGCCCATCGCGGCCCACGCGGGGAACGTGGTGGGCAGGATCTGGATCTCGAACAACCGGCCGGTGCCGAGGATCTCGCGGATCACGGCCAGGATGCACAGGGCGATGGTGAATCCTGTTCCCATGGCCAGGCCGTCCACGATGCTTACGAGGACGCCGCTGTTGCTGGCGCGGGCCTCGGCCCGCCAGATGATGATGCAGTTGACGATGATCAGGGGGACGTAAGGGCCGAGGGCCTCGCTCATCGCGGGCTGGTAGGCTCGCAGGAACAGGTCCGCGACCGTCACGAAAGCCGCGATCGTCAGCGTGAACAGGAGGATGCGGACGTGAGGCCGAAGGCCTTTTCGCATCAGGCTGACCATGATGTTGCTGCACACGAGTACGAAGATCACGCACAGGCCCATGGTCAAGGCCGGCTTGACCGCGGCGGTGACCGCCAGGGTCGGGCACGTGCCCAGGAGCATGCGGAAGACCGGGATCTCCCGCCACAGACCCGTGGCGACGGCCTCTGCATAGATGTTTTGTCCGTCAGGGGTTGCTGCCATGGCCGATCAGCCCTTTCTGCTGGAGTTTTTCCTTCAGTTGCGGCAGGTAGTGATTCATGGCCTGAACGACGGCCGTGCTGCTGACCGTCGCGCCGCTGATGGCCACGATGGTCGAGTCGATGTCCGCTGCGTTGGCGGCGCCGAATCCGACGAGGCTGAACTTGTCGGCCGGGGCGCCGATAAATTGGCCGCGATAGTATGGGTACTTGATCTGATCGCCGAAGCCTGGCGTCTCGCTGCTGGCGACCACGTCGTATCCGGCGAGCTTGCTGAACGACGCGTCGACCCCGACGACCAGGTCGATCTTATCGGCGAATCCCGATCCGACCGCCTTGAAGGCCCAGCCCACGGTCTTGTCGTCGGCGGTGGCCTTGAACACGAGCGCGGATTCCGGCTTGCCGTCGAGGCCCTTGACCTCGATGGGCTCGGGCAGCGGGGCGAAGCTCTTGGCCTCGGGCAACAGGCCCGCGGCTAGGCTGGTCAGCTTGAGCGTCTTGTTCATCTCGATCCGCGGCCCGAGCGCCGCGTTCGTCGCGGCCAGCAGGAGTCCACAAACCAACGCTGCGGTCACCAGCAGCCAGCTTTCTCGGATGAAGGTCTTGAGGTTATCCAACACGAGGTTTCCCTCCTACCGGCACTCGCCGGAACAAGCGGTCGATCAGGGGCGTCAGGCCGTTCATCACGAGCACCGCGAACATGAACCCTTCGGGATACTTGCCGACGACGCGAATCAGCAGGGTGATCGCGCCGACCCCGAGTCCGAAGAGCCACATTCCTCGGCGGGTCAGTGGGGCGGTCACCGGGTCGGTCGCGATGAAGAACGCGCCGAACAGCAGCGCTCCACTGGTGAGATGATAGAACGGCTGCACGTAGGCGTCGGGGTTCACCAGATAGGCGATTCCCGCGAAGGCGAACGCCGCCAGCAGCACCGCGACGGGGATGTGCAGGTCGATCGTCCGTCGGATCAGCAGATAGGCTCCGCCCAGCAGGGCGGCGATCACGCTGGTTTCGCCCAATGAGCCGGGGATGTTGCCTGTGACGGTCGAGACGAATTGCCGCTCGTTGTAGATGTCGGCGCCGGCTCCGTCCTTGATGGCGATCTTGCTCCAGCCCAGAGGCGTCGCCTGGGTTCTGGCGTCCACGATGTTCTGTGGCCCGACCTGGGGCAGGTTGGCGTCGATCGTCGCGGGCACAGTCCAAGTGGTCATCAGCACCCCGAAGGAGGCGGTCAGGAAGGCCCGGCCGACCATGGCGGGATTGAACACGTTGGCTCCGAGTCCGCCGAAGGCCATCTTGGCGACGCCCACCGCGATCACCGAGCCGATGGCGGCTGTCCAGAAGGGCAGCGCCGGCGGCAGCGACAGGCCCAGGATCACGCCGGTGACGACGGCGCTGAGATCCCAGAGCGAGCCGGGCTTCCTGCGGATCAGGTTGCACACCCATTCGGTCGCCATGCACCAAACGACGCAGACGCCGATGAGGATCAGGCCGCGAGTGCGGAAGTAGATGCCGGCGGCTGCGACCAGCGGAATCAGCCCGATCAGCACGTCGAGCATGACCCGCCGCGTCGAGAGCGGCTGGCGAATGTGCGGGGCGAAAGAAACGATGATGTCTTGTGGCATCGATGGAATCCTCGATATCCCTTGTGATGACCCGGCCTCGGATCAGCTCGGCATCTTCTTCCTTTGCCGGGCCAGGAGAATCTTGCCGGTCTTGATGAATCCGCTCAGGTCGATGTTGGCCGGGCAGATATAGCTGCAGCACCCGCACTCGATGCAGGCGCCGATATAGTAGCTCTCAGCCACGTCCATGAGATGGTTCTTCACGGCGTGGGCGATCCTCGTCGGGTTGAGGTTCTCGGGGCACGCCTGGAGGCATCGGCCGCAGCGGATGCAGGGGCTCTGACGCTGCTCGAACCGTTCTTTGCCGACCTGCTGTTTCGTCAGCACCATCAGGGCGCCGCCGGTCTTGGTGATCGGCGTGCTCAGGTCGGCGATGGCGATCCCCATCATCGGGCCGCCGAGGACGACCTTCACCGCGTCCGCGGTCATGCCGCCGCAGTGATCGATCAGGGCCTGCACGGGGGTCCCGATCTGGACGTAATAGTTGCCGGGCTTGGCGATGCCCAGGCCGGTGACGGTGACTACGCGATGGGTGAGAGGCCTCTGGCAGACGACCGCGTCGGCAACCGCGGCGGCGGTGGCGACGTTGCTGACGACCACGCCGATCATAGGCGGGATGCCGCCGGTTGGGACGACTTTCCTCGCCACGGCCCGGATGAGCTGCCGCTCGCCGCCCTGGGGGTACTTGGTCTTGACGGGCACGACGCGAACAGCGGACGCAAGTCCGAGACTCTGGAGCGACGCGTTCATGCGTTCGATCGCCTTGGGCTTGTTGTCCTCAATCGCGATGTAGACGTCCTTGGCGCCGCAGGCGCGGGCGATGAGCTGGACTCCCGTGATGACCTGTTCGGTCCATTCCATCAGGACACGATAGTCGCAGGTGATATAGGGCTCGCATTCACAGCCGTTGATGATCAGCGTGTCCTTGGGCACCTTGGCGTCCGGCTGGATCTTTACGCTCGTGGGGAAGCCCGCGCCGCCCATGCCGACGATGCCGGCGTCGCGGACTGCGTTGCAGATCTGTTCCGATGTGTACTTGTCGGGGTCGAAGGCCTGCGGCCGCTGGAACGATGGGACCGCGGGCTGGATTGGCGCCTCGGCCTCCAAAACCACGCCCATCGTGCGTCCGAGAACCACGTGCGGCAGCAGCGAGACGTCCTTGACCTTGCCCGCCACCGGCGTATGGACCGGCGCGCAGACGAACGCCCTGCACTCGCCGATCTGCTGGCCGGCGGCCACGGCGTCGCCCTTCTTCACGGCGGCCTGGGCCGGCGCTCCGATGTGTTGACTGAGAAGTATGGAAAACTCTTTCACGGCCGGACCGGGCTCGATGGCGTGGTCCTCGGTGAGGTGTTTGCCTTCCGGCGGATGCACTCCCCCGGCGAAAGAGCGGCTGTCTTGTGTCGCTGTGGTCATACTGATTCGTTCCAGAATCTACTTTTTTGGGCGCCGTCGCGTTGCGACGCGCGCCATCAGCATCACGCCTGTCGTAGCGGCCAGGGCCAGCGCCGCCGCGAGCGGCATCTGGTACCGCGCACCCACGGCGCCTTCCAGGAGCCATCCAAACCCGGCCAGCGCCCCGATGAACACGAGAATCGGCGCCAGGAAGGCAAGCACGACCGCCCAGGCGATCGATGGACCCTCGGCACAGCCAAGCTGCTCATAGACCTTCTTGCAGTCGTGGGCGTGGCTGCACCCTTCACAGGACTCGGATTGGGCCATCCTTTTCTCTACCATCGATGCAAAGCGGTCAGTATAATGTTCGCGGTTTGGCTATCAAGCAAATTCTTTTTGCGTCAGGAGCGTGGTGTCGTGTCGCGTAGAGCGATTCTCGTGACCTTCTGTTTAAGGCTGTCGCTGACGGCGTTGTCCGGTTGCGCCGTCAATCCCGCCACGGGGGACGAAGAGATGATGTTCTTCTCGCCCGAGAAGGACGTGGCGGTGGGCCGCAAGTACGCGCCCCTCATCGAAAAGGAACTGGGGGGACTGATCCCCGACGACAATCTTCAGAGCTACATCAATCGGATTGGGCAGAGGATCGCACGGGTGTGTCACCAGCCGGACCTCTCTTATCACTTCGCGGCGGTGGACACCAAGATGACCAACGCGCTGGCATTGCCCGGCGGTTACGTCTTCATCACCCGAGGGCTTTTGGCGGAGTTGAAGACGGAATCCCAGTTGGCCGCTGTGCTCGCTCACGAAACGGGCCACGTCGTCGCCAGAGACAGCATGGCGGCCCTCAGCCGGCAAATCGGGATGTTGGCCGTCCTGGGCGCGGTGGGCGCCGGCAGCGACTCGCCCTCGGCGGTCCACGGGGCCAGCGTCATGGCGGCTCTCCTGTCCTTGCAGTACAGCCGGGAGGACGAGAAGGACGCCGACCTGACGGGATTATCCTATATGACCCAGGCCGGATACGACCCCAACGGGATGGCCGAAACCATGAAGATCCTCGAAGAACTTCAGACGATCCGGCCCATCGAGTTCTTTTCGACGCACCCGAATCCGGACAGGCGAATCGCCTATATCGAGGAGCGGATCGAGGGGCGATACGCCGGCTTGAGCGGATTGAAGGTCGGCCAGGAAGAGTACGCCGAGAGAGTCTTGACCCCATTGGCGCAGCGGAAGGAGAAGGAACGCATCAAGGCGCAGGATCTGGATTCTTGGGGGACGAAGGAGAAGTAGGCGTGCGAGGCGGTCAGGCGCTCGTCATGGCCGCGGCCGGATGGCCCGCCATCCGCAGGATGCGCGCCGGTTCTTCCGGAAACCCCGTCTTGGCCGATAGATAAGCCGATTCCAGCACGGCCATGTTCTTGAGACTCTCGGCGCCGGTCCCTGGAAACTCATGCTGCTCGGGATTCTGCAAGCTCTGGGCGAAACTGGACAAAAGACGCTCCATCAGCACCTGGTCGGTCTCCTGGTGTTGCCATCGCTGCTCTTTCTGATCGTCGCGTGCGAGGGAAACCTCGGTGTCGGCGATCGTCAAACGACCTTCCTTGCCGTGAATCTCAAGACAGAAGCGTCCGGCCTGGATCTCGCTGCTGCGAGTCGCCACGAGACTGCCCATGAATGCGTCGCTGAACCGCATGGAAACCACCGCAGTGTCTTCGGTCAGGGAGAGCCTTTGCTGCTTGTCCGGGGCCTGATTGGTCTTGAGGGCGTACACCTGTTCGGGCAGGGGGAAGTCTCGGAGAACCTGATCGAGAACCGGATAACAGTCGTGCAACAGGAGACCTCCGCCCGCCACCTGGGGATCGACCTGCCAGGCAGGTCGGTCCGTGGAGCTGAACCTGCACGAGACCGCGATCAGGAAGATGTGCCCGAGCCGGCCCTGCGTGATCAGGTCACGGACCGCGACGCTGCCCGTCCAGAACCGGTTCGGGTTGGCGATGGCGAATTGCACGTTCTCCGCCTGCGCCAGCTCGACGAACTCCAGGGCCTCCGCGAACGTCCTGCCCGGCGGGGATGCCTTGAGGACGTGGAACTTTCTCTTGATCGCGGTCTTGATCTGTTCGTCACAGGTATGCGTCTCGGCGGCGACGAGGAGGCAATCGAGCTGGTTGCGGACGACCAACTGGCGATAGTCGGTGAACGCCTCGCAGCCGTATTCCCGCGCTGCCTTTTCCGCTTTTTGCTGGTCCAGATCCGCCACGGCCCTGATGTTGAACAGGCCGGTCGATGCCGCCGCCGCGAGCATGCATCGACCGGTATCGTTCAGACCGAGAACGGCTGTCGTTAGATTCTCTGACCCCATAGTGCCGTGTGCGGCCTTCCCGCCGCGAGTGCGAACTACGATCTCCCGTTCTTGTTCGGGATAATGAAATGCTCAGGCACCGGGAACTGCGAGCAGAGCATCAGGACTTCCTTGCCGACTTCCTCGATCACGGATTCCTTGTCGATGTTCTCGGCGACACGATGAATGAACGCGGCGATCTGTCGCGCCTCGTCCTCTTTCATGCCGCGGGTCGTAATCGCCGGCGTGCCCAGTCGCAGGCCGCTGGGATTGAACGGCGGAGCCGGGTCGCCTGGAACGGTGTTGTAGTTCGTGACGATGCGGGCCCTGTCGAGGGCTTTGGCGAACTTCTTGCCGGGGATGCCCTTGTTCCGCAGGTCGATCAGCATCAGGTGGTTATCGGTCCCGCCGGAAACGAGGTTGAATCCGTACTCCATCAGTTTCTCAGCCATGGCCTTGGCGTTGGCGACGATCTGCTTGGCGTAGGCGACGAATTCCGGGGTATCCGCCTCGGCCAGAGCGACCGCGATGGCGGTGAGCGTATGCATGTGCGGACCGCCCTGGAGACCGGGGAAGACCGCCTTGTCCACCTTGTCGGCGTGCTCTGCCTTGCACAGGAGCATGCCGCCGCGGGGGCCGCGGAGGGTCTTGTGCGTGGTCGTCGAGACGACGTCGGCGTAGGGCACCGGGCTCTGGTGGATGCCTGCGACGACCAGGCCTGCGATGTGAGCGATGTCGCTGACCAGATACGCCTCCACCTCGCGGGCGATCTGGGCGAAGGCCGCGAAGTCGATGGCCCGCGGATAGGCGGTGGCGCCGGAGATGATGAGCTTGGGTCTGTGCTTCTTGGCCAGGTCGCGGATCAGGTCGTAGTCCAGACGGCCGGTCTGGGTGTTGATCTCGTATGAGACCGAGTTGTAGAACTTGCTGGTCATCGAGACCTTCCAGCCGTGGGTAAGGTGCCCGCCATGGATGAGCGACATGCCCATGATCGTGTCGTGGGGCTGGAGCAAAGCGGCGTACGCGCCCAGGTTGGCCACCGAGCCCGAGTAGGGCTGCACATTGGCGTGGTCGGCCTTGAAGACCTTCTTGGCACGGTCCTGGGCGAGCTTCTCGATCAGGTCGGTGACCTGCTGGCCTTCGTAGTAGCGTTTGCCGGGGTAGCCCTCGGCGTACTTGTTGGTCAGGCAGCTCGATGTGGCCATCATCACGGCTTTGGAGACGTAGTTCTCCGATGGGATCAGGCGGATGGAGCCGCTCTGGCGGGCCTCCTCCTGGCGGATCAATTCGTAGATTTGCGGATCGTACTGTTCGAGGGCTGTCCTCATGTAGCTATCTCCGGAACGCACCATAACGTGGAACTGCGGCCGCGGCTTGCTGGCGTCGCGGCTGTTCCTGAATCCCTGCCGACGGGGCTTGAGCCTCTACGCAGTCGGCCTGTGCTGTCCGACGGAAGACCGGTTCCATGGTCACCCGAGACAACGTGCAGAGGTCCGTTTATAGCATAGCGCCGGAGGTCGTACAAGCATTTATTCGTTGACAAAATCCTGCCGATGACTACCATGATATGAATACATCATTTGGAAAGACAGACACTTAACGACATGATGCCTGAATCGGATGCTCACGTACAGTCGCAAGCCAAAGGCCACTTCGAACGGGCCCGGCAGGCGTCTGAGGCAGGGGACCTGGACCGTGCGGTCGAGGCCTACCTCGACGGTCTTCGCCTGACGCCGGACGATGTGGCCGAGGGGCATATCGAGCTTCGGGTCCTGGCCTTGCAGAGGCAGGCAAGAGGCGGGAGCAAGCCCTCGACCGAAGAAGTCGCCCGTAGGCTCTCCAACAGCGCCACTCCCCTCGATCGGATGCTCAACGCCGAGTATCTGCTTGCGATGGACCCCGAGCACCTGGCCTACGGCGAAGCCCTGCTCCGTGCGGCGGTTGAGGGGGGGTACCGCGATGCCGCCAAATGGATCGCCGATCTGGTCTTCCTGGCCAACAACAACGCAGCCAAGCCTTCGGCCGATCTATATGTGGATCTGCGTAATGCCTACTCGGCTATCGGACAATTCAACCGGGCGGCCGCCGCTTGCCAAAGGGCCATTCGCCTCAAGCCCCAGGACAAACAGTTGGTGGATGATCTGAAACGGTTGCGAGCCCGGCTCAACCCTGGCTCGAAGGCGTCCAACCCCGCCGGCGCTGCAGGCAAGCCGGTCCCCCATCGCAAGCGGGTCAAAGACGACGAGAAGCCGACCGTGGAGGCTGTCGCCCAGAGCGAACGCCACGAGGCTGCCATGGTCCAGACCTCCAACGAACAGCAGATGGCGGAAGCCAAGGCGTTCTTCGCGAACGCTCGCAAGGCGGCCGAGGGAAAGCAGTACGACTACGCCATCAATATGTACCTCAGCGGCCTGGCCCGCGCGCCGGACGCCTTGGAAGAGGGCCATCTGCCTTTGTGCGAACTGGGCCTCCAAAGGCGGGGCAAAGGCGGCAAGAAGCCTTCCATGATGGAGAAGGTCAAGCGGATGCGGGGCAAGAGTCCTCTCGAACAGATGCTCAACGCCGAGTATCTGTTCGTCAAGGACCCCGACAACCTGGCGTACGCGGAAGCCATGCTCAGGGCCGCGGTCGAGGGCGGGTTTTCGAGGACCGCCCATTGGATCGCCAACCTGATCTTCCAGACGAACAACGCCCTGGAGAAGCCCTCGTTGCAGACCTATCTGCTGCTCAAGGACAGCTACAAGGCCTTGGGACAGTATGACAAGGCGGTGGCCGCCTGCCAGCGGGCCTACCGCATGAAATCCGACAGCAAGGAGTTGGCCGACGAGTTCAAGAACCTCTCGGCCGAGCTGACCATGTCCAAGGGCAACTACAACGGCCAAGGCGATTTCCGCCAGTCGATCCGCGACCAGGAGACGCAGGCCAAGCTGTATGCCCAGGACCGGATCATCAAGACGGAGGATTACCGCATCTCGGCTGTGGAGGACGCCCGCAAGGCGTACGCACGGGAGCCGGAACTGGCCAAGAACGTCTTCACATTGGCCGAGACCCTGGCGGATTTGGAGAACGACAAGGCGGAGAACGAAGCGGTCCAGTTGCTCGAGGACACCTATATCCGTTGCCACGAGTTCCCGTTCAAGGAGCGCGCGGGCCTCTTGCGACTGCGTCAGCTTCGACGAAAGCTCCGCGAGGCCAAGAAGCAGCTCGAAGCCCGGCCCGATTCCACCGAGGCGAAAGAGCGGGTTGCCGATCTGACGGCCACTCTCAACGACGCGGAGACCGAGCATTACCGCCTGTGCGTCGAGAATTACCCCACCGATCTGGCCCACAAGTACGAATATGCGTTGCGGCTGATGCGGAACGGTCGGTATAATGATGCGATTCCGCTCTTCCAAGAAGCTCACAAGGACCCGCGGCGCCGGATCTCGGCGATGGACAAAGTGGGGTATTGCTTCTTCATGAAGGGTTGGTATGCTGACGCGATTGATGTGTTCCGCCAGGCCATCGATACGTATGAAATAAAAGATGATGCGGTGGCCAAGGAATTGCGGTATAATCTGGCCCGCGCGTACGAAGAGCAGGGTGAGAAAGACAAGGCATTGGACATCTATCGCAAGATCGCCCAGCTCGACTTCTGTTATCGGGACGTGGGAGCACGAGTAGACAAGCTCAGGGCCGCGCCGGGCAGGGCCGGACCTTCGGCACATAGTGATTGACATCAGAGTTGTTCAGGAGACCAAAGTGGCACATTCGTTATCGGCGAAGAAGAGAGTCAGACAGAACACGAGAAAGCGGACGTTGAACCGGTCTCGCAAGAGCCAGGTCAAGACCCAGATCAAGCACCTCGAAGCGGTTATCGACGAGGGCAAAACGACAGAGGCCCAGGAGCAGTTCCGGCTGTTGACCAAGAAGTTGGACAAGGTGGCCTCCACGAGCACGATGCACAAGAAGACCGCGGCCCGCAAGAAATCCCGTCTGGCCAAGAAGATCAATGCGCTGAAGGCCAAGGCGAAGGCTTGATCCGGTCCCTCTCGGGTCTCTCCTTTTTTGCCGGACGTTTATGACGGCAACGGCGCGAAACCACAGCACCCGGTCGACGCGAGTCCGACAGGGTGCTGTTGCTTTTGTGCGGCGGCGTGATCGGAATCTGGACTTCTGAAGAAGGGGAGTGCAAGGATGCCTCAGGTCTACAAGGATCGGATCCTCAAGTTCCTCAAACGTGAGGAGTACCAGCCGCTCAAGGTCGCGCAGTTGGCCAGGGCGCTCGGCGTCGGCGACGACGCCTACACCGAGTTCAAGGTGGCGTTCGACGAACTCCGTCGGGCTGGACACGTCGTCATCGGCTCGGGCAATCTCGTTGCCCTGCCCGCGATGGCCAGCCAGGTCGTGGGCGTGTTTCGGGCCAATCCCAAGGGATTTGGGTTCGTTTGTCCGCTGGAGCCCAACGCCCATGGCGACCTGTTCATCCCCCCCGACGCGACCGCCGACGCCATGAATGGCGACACCGTCCTGGCCAAGGTCAATCGCAAGGGCAAACGCGGCCTGGAGGTTCGCTACACCGGCGAGGTCCTGGAGATCCTCGAACGGGCGAACAACCGGTTCGTCGGCACTCTCATGCGTCACCCCGAGGCCTGGATCGTCCAGCCGGACGGAAGCCGGTTCATCGAGCCGATTATCGTCGAGGACGTCACGGCCAAGAACGCTCGCGAGAAGGACAAAGTGGTCGTCGAAATCCTCTCCTATCCGAGCGAAAAGTACCTGGCTCGCGGCGTGATCGTCGAAGTGCTGGGCCGGGCCGGGCAGTACGAGGCGGAGATCGAATCGGTCATGCACCAGTTCCACCTGCCCAGGGAGTTTGACGAGGAGGGCCTGGAGCAGGCGAGGGCCGCGGCGCTGGGCTTTGATCCCGAGCGAATCGATGGCCGCCAGGACATCTGCGACAAGGTGATCATCACGATCGATCCGCCGGACGCGAAGGATTTCGACGACGCCATCAGTCTGGAGACGGACGCGGACGGCAACGAGGTGCTCGGTGTGCACATCGCGGACGTCAGCCACTTCATCGCCAAGGGCTCGGCCCTCGACGAGGAAGCCAAAGAGCGGGGCAACAGCATCTATTTGCCGGGCAGGACGATCCCCATGCTGCCCGAGGTCCTGAGCAACGGCGTTTGCAGTCTCCAGCCTGAGCAGAAGCGTTTTACCAAGAGCGCCTACATCACCTACGACGAGAAGGGCAACATCCTGTCCCGTCGGTTCGCCAACAGCGTCATTCGCTCGACCGCCAGGCTCACGTACCTGGAGGCCGACGGAATCCTGAAAGGCCACACGAAGGGCGCCAAACGCGAGGTGATCGATCTTCTTTGGAATATGGACGCCCTGAGCCGGCGGATCGAGGCCCGTCGCGTCGAGCATGGCATGATTCACCTGGATCTGCCCGAGCCGCACCTGATTCTCGACGAGGCCGGACGGGTGACCGACGCCGAACCCGCGGAGAACAGCTATCCGCACACGATCATCGAGATGTTCATGGTCGAGGCCAACGACGCGGTCGCCTCGCTCCTGGACCGCCAGAATGTGCCGTTCATGCGTCGAGTCCATCCGGATCCGGACGTCTTGGCCTTGAAGAACATGGCCCGGTTGCTGCGGATCATGGGCATCCCGATCGGAAAGAGCCCCGACCGCACGGCGATCCAGGCCGTCCTGAACTACGTCAAGGATTCCGAGCGGGCCCTGGCGGTGAACCTGATTGTGCTGCGCAGCCTGGAGCGGGCGGTGTACGCGCCGACGAGCATCGGGCATTACGCTCTGGCCTCGACGCATTACTGCCACTTCACCAGCCCGATCCGACGGTATGCGGATCTGCTGGTCCACCGCGTGCTGCAGTCGTATCTCGAAGGGCGGATGGACGGCGCGAGGCAGGAGGCCGCGGGCGAGGACCTGACCTCCGTCGGCCAACACATCACCTTCACCGAGGAGCGGGCCGACAATGCCGAACGCGAATTGACCAGCGTCCTGATCCTCCAGATGCTCAGCAAGCGGATCGGCGACGAGATGGACTGCGTTGTCACCGGCCTGACCAATTTCGGCGTCTTCGTCCAGTGCCGCAAGTTCGGGATCGAGGGCCTCATCAAGCTCGAGGACCTGGGCCCCGACGAGTGGCGGTTCAACAAGGTCGCCCAGTGCGTGATCGGCGAGCGCTCGGGCGAGACAATTCTCCTGGGCCAGGCGATACGTGTTCACATCGTCGCGGTGAATGTCCCGGCCCGCCAGTTGAACGTCGCGCCGGTCGGACCCCTCGGCCAGGGTCGGGAGTCCCCTCCGTCGAGAAAGCGGAAGAAGACCAAGGCCGAGAGGAAGCGGTCGGTCGGTCGCAAACCCAAGAAGAAGCGGTAGAAATTACGTTGGGCGTTTCTTCAGGTCAAACGGTCAGCGAGCAGTCGCGAGGCGGCTTGTGCTTTCTTGACATCGGTTTGGGCTTCTGCCATACTGGCCTGGAAAAGCGTCTTCGCATGGATTGCGTATTCGAGTGGATTGAAAGAGAAAGCAGATTGAATGGCTTTTGAAAAGATAAGCAAGACTCTCATCAAGATTTTCGGTTCGCGGAACGAGCGTCTGGTGAAGGGGTACATGGTGGTGGCCCGTCAGGCAGCGGCGTTCGAAGAGCAGATGAAACAGCTCAGCGACGAGGCGCTGCGGGCCAAGACCGCGGAGTTCAAGGCCGCCATCGCAGGCGGCAAGCGGGCCGAGGACCTGCTGCCTGAGGCGTTCGCCACCGTTCGCGAGGCCGCCCGGCGGAACGTCGACATGCGGCACTTCGACGTGCAGCTCATCGGCGGCAACGTCCTTTACAACGGTCGGATCGCGGAAATGGCGACCGGCGAAGGCAAGACGCTCGTGGCGACCTTGGCGGTCTACCTGGTGCACCTGACCGGCCGGCACGTCCACGTGGTGACCGTCAACGACTACCTGGCCAAGCGAGACGCCGAGTGGATGGGGCCGATCTACAAGGCCCTGGGATTGACCGTCGGTGCAATCCAGTCGGACATGGACACCGCGGGCGAAGAACGCAAGGACCAGTACCGGGCCGACGTCACCTATGGCACGAACAACGAGTTCGGCTTCGACTATCTGCGCGACAACATGAAGGTCTCGATCGATCAAATGGTGCAGAGTTCGCTGGAGTATGCGATCGTCGACGAGGTGGACTCGATTCTGGTCGACGAGGCGAGGACTCCGCTGATCATCTCCGGCCCGGCGCACGACGACGTGAGCCGCTATCGCAAGGCGGACCAGGTCGCCCGACAGTTGATCGGCCGCCAGGGGGAGTACGACCGCATCAAGAAGGGGATCGACGCCGCTGAACGGCAGATCGCCAACGCACAGGGCGAACTGGCCGAAGCGAAAAAAGAGAAGGACCATGCGCGGATCGAGAAGGCCCAGAGGGTGATCGAGAAGGCCCACGAAGAGATCGAGGCCTCCAAAGCCAAACTGGAGCGGGCGACGCAATACTACGAGGTCGAGTACGACCGCAAGTCGGCGCACCTGACGCACGAGGGCATCGGCGCGGCGCAGGAGATCGCGGGAATCGGCTCGTTCTTCACCGGCTCGAACATGGAGTGGCCGCACCTGCTGGAGCAGAGCCTGCGGGCGCACGTGGTCTTCGAGCGGGAGAAGGACTACGTCGCGATGGACAACAAGATCATCATTGTCGACGAGTTCACCGGGCGGCTCATGCACGGACGCCAGTGGTCCGACGGCCTGCACCAGGCGGTCGAGGCCAAGGAAGGCGTCACGATCAAGGAAGAGACGCAGACGCTGGCCACGATCACGCTCCAGAACTTCTTCAAGCTCTACGACCAGATCTCCGGCATGACCGGCACCGCGGCCACCGAGTCCGAAGAGTTCATGAAGATCTACAAGCTCGACGTGGTGGTCATTCCGACGAACAAGCCGTGCGTCCGCGACGATCAGGACGACGTGATCTACAAGACGATGCGCGAGAAGTTCGACGCGATCGTCGAAGAGATCAACCGCGTCAGCGCCGAGGGCCGGCCGGTCCTGGTCGGCACGATCAGCATCGAAAAGAGCGAACTGCTCTCCAACTCGCTGACCAAACGATACGGCCTGGACCACGAAGTGCTCAACGCCAAGCAGCATGCCCGTGAGGCGGTGATCGTCGCCAAGGCCGGCCAGCAGCACCAGGGCCGCGACGGCAAGACCCGCGGCAACGTGACCATCGCGACGAACATGGCCGGTCGCGGCACGGACATCAAGCTCGGTCCCGGCGTGGCGGAGATCGGCGGCCTGCACATCCTGGGCACCGAGCGGCACGAGGCGCGTCGCATCGACAACCAGTTGCGTGGCCGCGCCGGACGCCAGGGCGACGCGGGCTCCAGCCAGTTCTTCCTGTGCTTCGACGACGACCTGATGCGGATCTTCGCGGGCGAGTGGACGGTCAAGGCCCTCTCCTGGATCGGCTGGGAAGAAGGCCAGCCCATCTACCACAAGCGGATCAGCAAGGGGATCGAGCGGGCGCAGAAGAAGGTCGAAGAGCGGAACTTCGAGATCCGCAAGAGCCTGCTCGAGTACGACGAAGTGATGGACTACCAGCGGAAGATCTTCTACTCGCGTCGACGCGATCTGCTGGCGGGCAAGAGCGTCAAGCAGTTGATCGAGGGGATGATCGACGGGGTCGTCACCAAACAGGCCAAGACGATGCTCGACCGAGACTATCCGCTGCGGTGCATCGTCGAATGGGCGAGGGCGAATTTCGACGTGGAGTTGAAGCTTTCGGATGCGGCGGGAGCCGAACCGAAAGAGATCGAGGAATTGATCAAGGACCGCGCCCGGGACAGCGTCAAGAACGACATTTCGCTGTCGCTGGGCGAGTACCTGGAGGATTACGAGGACCCGAGCACGTGGGACGTCGCCGGTTTGTCGAAGTGGGCGATGAGCGCGTTCCACGTCAACCTGAGCATGAGCAAGGTCAAGAGCCTTTCGCCTGAGGAGATCGAGGAGCAGCTCGTGGCCGCGGCGGCCGACCAGGTGGACAAGAAGGACTGCACGGCGCTTCAGGAATTCGTGCGGGAGGATTTTGCGGCCAGGCGGTTCGTCGAGTGGGCGAGGGCGAAGTTCGACCTTTCCTTCGACATGGAGCAGTTGAAGGGGCAGAACGCCGACCAGGTTCGGCAGTTGGTCCTGAAGCAAACCGCGGAAAAGTATCGCCGCCGGGAGATCGAGTACCCGGTCGAGTTCGCGATGAACATGATCTACGGCCCGCAGGGGGCCAACGTGTACGGCTTCGAGAGTCTCGCCAACTGGGCGAACCGCAAGTACAACGCGAACTTCACGCTCGAACATTTACAGAACGCCAAGCCTCGGGACGTCCACGGGGAGCTCATGGCCCTGAGCGAGGGGTATAACGATGGGCGGCTCGATGAAGAGCTGGACCGTCAGATCGGCAGCCTCCCTCGCTCGGAGCTTGTCCAGTGGGCCAATCAGCGATTCAACGCCACCCTGCGAGAGGAGGATCTCGCGGACGGTGACGCCTTGCGACAGCGTCTGCGGGAAGTCGGTCGTGAGTTTCTCCGAGCCGAGCTGGCGCACCTGGAGCGGTACGTCCTGTTGCAGGTGTACGACAGCACGTGGAAAGACCATCTCTACGCGATGGACCACCTCAAGGACAGCATCTGGACGCGATCGTTCGCGGAGAAAGACCCCAAGACCGAGTACAAACGCGAGGGGTTCCGCATGTTCAACGAGATGCTGGAGTCCATCGACGACCGCGTGACCGACATCATCTTCCGCGTGCATCTGGAGGCGGGGGCCCGCGCGCGCAGCGTCTGGCAGGTGAGCCAGACCTCGCACGACCAGGTGGGGCAGTTCGCCGCGGGCGAAGAGCAGCGAGCGGCGGCCCAGGCTCCGCAGGGCGAGGTGCAGGTCAAACAGATCAAGCTGGATCAGCCCAAGGTCGGACGCAACGATCCCTGCCCCTGCGGCAGCGGAAAGAAGTACAAGAAATGCTGCGGGCAGAAGGCCTGACGAATGGGACGGGCACGCGACGATCACCTGATTCTTCCGGGGGAAATCAGGGAGTTGCCTTTGCGTCCTGTTTCTGCGCAAAAGAAAACATCGAGTAACATGGCGCTACCCGATGTTTTCCGGAGGGGAGAAAAATCATTACTTGGGCTCTTGTCGTATCGGCCTCTGAGCCCATCCCCTTGAGCCCAAGATTCTTAACTTCTTACGTCCTATAAGGGATACGCCTTGCGAGGGAGGAAGTTCGCAGGGTCGTGCAGAAATTGTCCGCAGGAATCGACTTTCTTGCGTGCGATCTTGGCGGAATCCTCGGGGCCCCCCCTAATCTCGTGCCGGAATCATGGGATACGACCCTGTGCGAATTGCCCATATCCTCTCCCTCGACGCGCCGCGGGCGGCTTTCCGACTTGGAGGCGGAGAATGCGGCTTTCGCTCTTGACACACGGGTCTCGGCTTGGCATGGTAGGAATGTGGAATGGCCGTTCTGCGAGGCAGAGGCATGCGGCCGGATATTCTCAGGATTGTGGACCGGGTGGCTGGAGGCGTGGATTCGGAGGAAGGGAACCAGTGTTCCTTTTCCGGTTCGGTTCTACGGATGGGCAATATGCACACGCAGGCAAAGACCGAGCACACGCAGGATGTACAGAGCGCCTATGCCCTGGTCAAGGAGAGCTTTCCCGAGTTCTTGATCCATTCCCTGCCATGCGCTTTCTTCGTCGTCAGCCAGGAATTGCGGCTTGTTCTCTGGAATCGCTACTTTCAGATCGTGACCGAATTCTCCGACCAGGAACTGGCTTCGGCATCGATTCTGGACACGGTGGGAGACGACTACCGCAAGGCGGTGGAGGACGCCGCGAGGCGGGCTTTCGACGGTCAGATGATCCAGATGGATTCGGCCTGTCGGAGCAGGAGCGGACGCGTCGTGCCGATGTTCGTCACATGTCGCCGGGTCGCAATCGCGGGGCAGACCTGTCTGGTTGTGACCGGCTGGGACGCCACGCAGCATCGGTTGGCCGAGCAGAGACTGGCGGACGAGCGCAATCTCCTGAGCACGTTGATCGACAACCTGCCGGACGCTATCTACGTCAAGGATCGACAAGGCCAGTTCGTGTTGTGCAATCGCGAGGTCCTGCGGCGCAGCCAGCTCGGGTCCGTCGAGGAGATCGTAGGGCGGACGGACGCGCACTTCGATTCTCCCGAGGTGGCCCGCGGCGTCCAAGCCGACGAGCAGGAACTGATGCAGACCGGCCGATCCATCATCAACGAGGAGCGATGTGTCGTGGATAAGGCCACCGGCCAGTCCACATGGAGCCTGACGACGAAGGTTCCCCTGCGAAACGCGGCCAACGAGATCGTCGGCATCGTGGGCATCGGACGCGACATCACCGAGCGAAGACGCACGGAAGAGGCATATCGCACGATCGTGGATTGCTCTCTGCAGGGCCTGCTCGTCGTCCAGAACATGCGGATCGTTTTCGCCAACCGGGCGATGGCCAAGATCAGCGGGTACACCCTCGACGAAATGCTCAGCGGGTCGGGCCAACGGCTTCAGGAATTCGTGCATCCGCTGGATCGGGAACGGGTCTGGGCGAACCACGAGGCGCGTCTGCGGGGAGAATCGCTGCCCGAGCAATACGAGTTTCGCGGGATCCGCAAGGACGGTACGGTTCGCTGGATCGAGATCATGACGAGCCGGATCGACTACCAGGGGCAGCCCGCGATTCACGCCGCGTGCATCGATGTGACGGAGCGTCATCGGGCGCAGGAAGCGTTGCAGCGCAGCGAAGCCCGCAACCAGGCGCTGTTGAACGCCAATCCCGATCTGATGTTCCGACTGACCCGGGGCGGGGTGTTTCTCGACTGCAAGCCGTCGAAGGAAGGCGCGGTCTCGACCTCGCCCGCGCAATTCGTGGGCAAGCACCTGGACGAGGTCTTTCCCGCATCGACGGCGCGAGCTTTGATGCAGCTCATTCAGGCGGCGATCGACACCGGGCACGTGCAGACGCTCGAGTACAGCCTGCCGCGGACGGAGGGGGAAAACGCCGATTTTGAGTGCAGACTGGTTGCCTGTGCGGAACAGGAAGTGGTGGCGATCGTCCGGGACATCAGCGACCGAAGGCGGGCCGAACGGCTGGCGAGACTGCAGCGGGATATGGCGATCCGTCTGAGCAGTCAATCCAGCCTGGAGGAAGGACTGAGGTATTGCCTGGACGCGGCCCTCCAGAGTTCGCACATGGATTGTGGCGGGATCTACACGCTGGACGAACATACAGGCTGCCTGAAGATGGACGTCCATGTCGGGTTGTCCGCGGATTTCGTCGCGGAGGCCGCGGTCTACCCGCCGAACTCCCGCAACATGCGCCTGATCATGGAGGGGGAGCCCATCTACACCCGGCTCGACCAGATTGGAGTGCCGATCGGGCCGGGCCAGAAGGGCGATGGACTGCGCGCGGTGGTGATCATTCCCATCCGGCATGAGGATCGCGTGGTCGGCTGTCTGAACGTCGCATCCCATACGACCGAGGACATTCCGCAATGGTCCCGCGTGGTTCTGGAGACCATCGCGGCCCAAATCGGAAATGCGATCAGCCGCCTGAAGGTGCAGGAAGCTCTGTCGCGGGCGGAACGCGAGAAGGCGATCATTCTGAACACGATGCCCCAGATCGTGACCTATCACGATGCCTCCCATCGGATTCTCTGGGCCAATCGGATCGCCCTGGACGCTTTGAAGGTGACGGAGGACGAAATCGTCGGGCGACGCTGCTACGAACTGTGGGAGAACGCGGCAATGCCCTGCCAGGGTTGCCCGGTGGATCTGGCGCTGCGGACCGGGTGCTCGCAGGAGGCGGAGATCATCGGGTACAACGGCGGCACTTGGCTGGTCCGCGGGGAGCCCGTTCGCGACAGCGCCGGACGGCTGCTGGGCGTCGTTGAGTTGGGCATCGACATCACGCGTCGCAAGCAGGCCGAGGAGGGGCTGCGGAGGCGGTTGGAGTTCGATGGGCTGATCACGAGCATCTCGACCGATTTCGCGAATTTGCCCGCCGACCAAGTGGAGGAAGGCGTCGAGCGAACACTGGCCGGGATCGGTGGGTTCGTCCAGTCGGACCGTTGTTACGTGTTCTTGTTCCACGACGACGGCGCGAAAATGAGCAAGGTTCGCGAATGGTGCGCCGAGGGGATCGACCGGGTGCAGGGGCGGATCTGGGACGTGGAGACCAAGAACATTCCGCTGGGCCTTGAACGGCTCAATCGCGACGGGATTCTGCACATTCCTTCCGTGCGGGAACTCCAGGGCCCCGAGGCGGAGGCCAAGGGAATCCTCGAATCGATCGGCGTGAAGTCCCTTCTCGCGGCGCCGATCAAGGTCGGCGGCGAGCTTTTCGGCATTCTGGGCGTGTCGGCCGTTCGCGAGGAATGCGTTTGGCCGGAAGATGCCGCGCCGTTGCTGAAGATCGCGGCCGAGATCATGGCCAACGCCCTGGAACGCAAGCGGGCCGGCGACGTGCTTCGCGAGCGGCTGGCCTTCGAGACCCTCCTGTCCGAATTGTCGGCGACCATCATCAGTCTTCCCGCGGAGGAAATCGACGGGCAGATCAATCGGTGGCTGGCTCGAATCGGCGATCGGCTCCAAATCGACCGGAGCAGGGTCGTGCAATTTCTAGGCCCCAAGATGGTGGTCACGCACTCGTGGGTGGCCCCAGGATTGGACGAGGCTCCCCTCGACGTGAGCAAGGAGGATTTCGTGTGGGCTCTGGGACAGTTGCGCAAAGGGGACATCGTCGCATTTGCCCGGATCGAGGATGCGCCGGAGGAAGCAGCCTCCGAGAAGGAATACTGTCGTCGATACGGAATCAAGTCCATCATCATCCTCCCGTTGGAGGTGGCCGGCTCTCCTTTGGGTGTGGTGTCGTTCTCCTGCGTGAAGGCTCATCGGGAATGGTCCGAGGAATTGGTGCAGCGGCTGCGTCTGGTCGGCCAGATCTTCGCCAACGCGATCTTGCGCGCCCGGGCCGAGGAAGCTCTGCGGGCCAGCGAGACGCGGTTCCGCAGCCTCGTGCGTGCGGTGCCCACCGGCATCGGTCTGACCGTGAATCGCATCTTGTTGGAGGTGAACGAGCGGATTTGCGAGATGCTCGGGTATCGCCGTGAAGAGCTGATCAATCAGAATGCGCAGATTCTCTACCCCACAGAGCAGGAATATGAATACGTGGGCTGTGAGAAGTACCGCCAGATCGACGCGCATGGGACAGGGACCGTGGAGACCCGCTGGCTGTGCAAGGATGGACGCATCATCAACGTATTGCTCAGCTCGACGCCCCTGGATTTGGCCGACCGGTCCAAGGGGATCACGTTCACGGCACTGGACATCACCGAGCAGAAAAAAGCGGAATTGGCCCTCCAGGAGAGCGAACGCCGATTGCGGACTTTGATGGCGAACCTGCCCGGCGTCGCCTACCGTTGCGCCAACGCGCCGGCATGGCCTTTCCAGTTCGTCAGCGAGGGGTCGGTGGCTCTCACCGGTTATACGTCACAAGAGTTCACCAGCGGCCAAATCCTCTATGGCAGCCTGATTCATCCCGACGATCAGCGGAAGGTATGGGATGTCATTCAAGACTCCGTCCTGCGGGACACCTCTTTCGATCTGGAGTATCGCATCCGTGCCAGGGATGGGATGGAGAAGTGGGTGTTCGAACGGGGACGTGCGGTGTCGTCCCTCCATGCGGAATCCTCCTTCCTGGAGGGGTTCATCATGGACATCACCGACCGCAAAAAGGCCCAGGTGGAGGCCCAGCGACATCTCGCGGAACTGACCCGCGCCTGGCACGCCAATATGCTCGGAGAGATGGCTACGGAGCTTGCACATGAGTTGAATCAGCCGTTGTGCGCCATCGTGAACTACTCCAACGGCTGTCTGCGACTGACGCGGCGCAAGGACTATTCGCTGGAGACCGTGCAGGACTCGATCGAGCGGATTGCTGTGCAGGCACAGCGGGCGGCCGACATCCTCAAGCGGATCCGGGGCCTGATCGCCAAGCGCGAGCCCATGCGCGCGACCGAGGATCTGAGCGTCATCTTGACCGGCGCGGTCCAGATGGTCAAGGACGAGGCGGTCAAGAACAACGTTGCGATCGTCTGTCGGTTTCGGCCGGATCTGCCCAAGGTCAAGGCGGACCGCGTCGAAATCGAGCAGGTCGTGCTGAATCTCCTGCGAAACGCCATCGAGGCGATGAGCGATCCTCAGATCGTCCGCAGGAGACTGACGATGACAAATCGCCTGATCGAGTCGTGCAAGATTGAGGTTTCGGTGGAGGACACGGGCCGGGGCATTGCTCCGGACCTCTCGGAGAAGATCTTCCAGTCGTTCTTCTCGACCAAATCCCAGGGACTCGGAGTCGGTCTGTCGCTGAGCCAGCGGATCATCGAGGCCCACGGCGGCCGGCTCTGGGTCGAGTCGGACGGCCAGTCCGGCGCCACATTCAGATTCACGTTGCCTGTCATAGGAGATGCTCATGGAGATGGATAAACCGGTTGTGTTTGTCGTGGACGACGACGAGGCGATCTGCGAGTCCCTGCGTCTGCTGATCGGAGACATCGGTTTGGAGGTCCGCACGTTCACCAGCGCGCGGCAGTTCCTGGAGGAGTACGATTCCTCTCGTCCGGGCTGTCTGGTGCTGGATGTCCGCATGTCGGGCATCAGCGGGCTGGAACTTCAGGCGAGACTGAACGAGACGGGGGTTCCCATTCCGACAATCATCATCACGGGGCATGCCGACGTGCCGATGGCCGTGGAGGCCATGAAGGCCGGCGCGACCGATTTCATCGAGAAGCCCTTCCGAGACCAGGTCTTGCTCGACAGCATCCAGAAGGCCATCGATTTGGACCTGCGGATCCGACGCCAGCGGCAGGAACACCAGGACGTTCAGTCCCGGCTCACGCATCTCACCCAGCGGGAACGGGAGGTCATGGATCGTCTGGTCGCCGGCAAGAGCAACAAGAACATCGCGTTCGACCTGGGCATCAGCCAGAAGACCGTCGATTTCCACCGCGCCAACATCCTGGACAAGATCGGGGTCAACAGCGTGGTGGAGCTCGTCCGCCTGGTCCAGAAGGCGTCGGGAGGGCGACAGTAGAAGACTGTCGATAGTCTTTATGTGCTACAGGCCTAGGCCTGGGTTGTCCTGGGAAAAGGCTGGGTTTTGCGGCCTGGACATCCGAGTGAAGGACAGGTCCTGCCAGAAGAGTCCCTATTAACTCGATCCACAGGATATTCGATTATATGGGTGGACACCCGCGAGTCGCGACGGGCCGAGGGTTGCGTGTCGCGGTGTCGGGTTCTTTGTCAAGACCAAGGATAGGGCGATTGTGCCGGGATCTCGGCAGTGTTGTCAGGTCCTCCGCAACGAAAGCGACTGCGAGAGACCGGCACTTTCGACCCCTGTGAATGATGCTGTTGCCCGTGCGGCGGGCGAAGGGTCCAGACCCATGCTCGCGGCTCAGGGCAGCAGCGTCGTTCCCGTCTCGGATGTTCTGTCGCTGCAGGCATCGGGTGGAAATGTGGTGGGACCGGCTGGGGGAAGCTGTTCTGCTGTGAGAACGAATGTTCAGTGACCATTTGTGAGATCGGGTGGTATTGCATGCAATTCAGGAGACCGATGCTGCTTGTTGAAAGCCCTGAGGCCGACCTGTCGGCGACCAGTTCCGCATTGGACCATCTGGGCGACGCCGAGCGTGTGGCTTGGACTGCTGTGACGGAGGTGTTCACCTACCTGAAAAGGCATGGAGAACAGAGGCCATGTGTCGTGCTTCTGAGCGTCGATGAATCGGGCGACCGTTTGGCGACTCTGCGGACCATCAAGCAGGACGATCAACTCAGGAGCATTCCTGTCGTGGTTCTCGGGCCTTCCGGCAACCGCCGGATCGTCGAGGAGAGCTTTGGTTTGGGGGCCGCCGGATACATGACCAAGTCCTCGGATACCGAGGAACTTTCCGAGACGATGCACACGGTCTATGAGTACTGGAGCCTGAGCGAACTGCCGAAATAGACGCGCGCCCGCCGAACGCGTACTGCCGATCTCTCAAAACGTTCGTCGGATCCAGCGGAATCGAAACGCATTCCGGAGCCGTTCGGTGAACCGCACTCCCATTCCCTGCGTGCACGTCCGGTAATCGTGTTTCTTCAGATCGGCGTTGCTCGCGCGGGCTCCTCGCCCACAGGACAGCCGCGCCAGGAGGCCGCACGCCCAACCCAGACACAGAGACCTCGTCCGCGGCTCTCGATCCGGCGTCTTCCGATCATGCAGTCTCACAAGCCTCGCTGCCACAAATCACCTTTGTACCGCGAGAGCCACCGCTCCCAGCAGTTCTTCGCCCGTGCGGTGAAGGTCGTCCTTGACGCCGAAGAGCTGATGTCGATCGAGGATCGCAGGATTTTCGCGGTAGTATCGCTCGACGGCTTCGATGCCGCCTTCGGCCGGTCCGGAAGTTCGATAGTCGCCTTCCAGCAGCCACGAGCTGACCTCGTCGTCATACTCGGCCGGGTAGATCAACGCCACGACACAACGGTCCTTCGCATATTGGGCCAGATGCACTTTCGCCCGACAAGGCGGCATCGCCTTCACCGCCAGCGAGATCAGACGCTTGAAATCGTCCCGCGCCGTCGTTTCCTCGTTCGCATGGAAGAACATCCCGGTTTCGAGCTGGAACCTCTGGGCGGGGACGCCTCTGAGTTCCAGACGACCGTCGGGATAGGCACGGTGGATCTTGTAGACTTTGCCATGGCCGTACCGTTCGCTCTCCAGCAGTTCGGCCACTTCCTCCGCGGTGAATCCGACCCCGGCGTGGTCGCCGAAGTCGAACACGTACAGTCCTTCGTATCGGTCAGGTCTTTCCAGTTTCGGTAGTTTCATGCAGGCATTATACGTCGCCTTGACGCGGGGTGCACACTTTTTTCGATCACTCGGTCACGGATCCGGTCGAGCCCCGGAGGCTCGGACCCTGCATCCGCAAGACGGTTGTCTCTCGTGGCGACCTATGCTACGATGCCACAACAATTTGTGATTCTGATCGTGCAGGGTACATGAAGCATCGTTCTCGACATGTTCGTTGGATCGTTCTGTTGCCGGCGGTTTCGGTCTGCGCCCTCGGGTGTCGGCCGACGACTTTTCTTGCGAGTGCAGCCATAAGCCAGAGCGCGCAGTGGCCCGCGCGAGGCGGCGCGCCGGGCCAGTGGACGTTCAGAGGGCTTGACCCGCGCGTGTCTCCGCGGATACGACCGGGCTCGTACGCCACCGCGACGCACAGCGTGCATTTCGTGGATGCGGGAAATCTGGGGCCTCACAGTTATCGGTTTCTCTGGTCGGAACGCAACGGGATCGCCTATGCGTGTCGGGCGGGGCACCTGGACATGGCGCATGCGCGCAAAGCCGCGGATTGGACCGGATATCTGGCCGCAGTGACGCTGCGAAATCTGGAAGAGGACCGCGGTGCCTTTCAGTTTCGCGGGATAGAGCCTTCGGTGTATTCTGTCACATTGGTGTTTCCTCCTGACTGGGATCGCCTGGAGGAGGCCGACCGTGAACGGGCGGCGCGCGATGTCTCGCGAGAGCTCGGCCGGTACCTCTCCTTCACCGCGTTGACGTGGCACGAGATTCTCACCTGGTTCGGATATCGACCGAGGCCGCACGTGTCGGAGTTCCCCTCCGCGTTCTCGTGGGAGGACACCTATTCGAATCTTCTGGGCGTGCATGCCGCCGGGATGGCTCTCGAAGACGAGGATCTGCCCTTCAGTGAAGCGGTGACGGCGGCTTTCGCCCGACTGATCGAGGAACTGGGCGGTCAGCCGGCGGAAGTGGCCAAACGCGCCGCCCAGTCACAGAGAGGACGATGGTATTCCAAGAGGCGGTTCTCGACCGTGGTTCACAAAAGGAACTTTGACGTGGGTCTCGATGACGGCTTCGTCACGCCGTGCCTGGTTCCTGGAGTGGATGTCTGTGAGGGGCAGGCCCCGCTGCCTCTGGCTGTGCCGACCTTGGAGGCTCTGGCCCGCCACGGGTTTTCGGCGCACGTTCAGATCGAACCGCGAGTCTGGGAGCAGAAGAAGATCCTGGCAGCCCTCGCAGACGAGGGTTGCCCGCCGGCCAAGCGTCTCGATCCGGCGGTTCACTTTCCGTTTCTCCTGCGATATTGCCAGAGGCACGCGGACATAGTGGACTGACGACCAGTGACTCCGACGGCAACGGCGGACCCGCATTTCGCGAATCCAAAAAGAGCGGGGCCCGCTCCTGATGGAGACGGGCCCCGCTGGTTTGCATGGATGAACCGATTCCGGACTTACTGGATCGGACGGCCGAAACCGATGTCGTCGATGTAGACCGTGCCGACGCCGCCCTTGACCGG
>Ga0228535_1000969_pt1 | contig 58365 bp, 52 predicted proteins | sample SJ1metagenome_FD_168457 | JGI IMG/M metagenome (GOLD analysis project Ga0228535, IMG submission 168457) | Enriched culture of PCE-dechlorinating microbial communities from Ithaca, New York, USA - SJ1 | ecosystem: Engineered > Modeled > Simulated communities (microbial... > Unclassified | place...
AGCAGATGTTACGGTTATTACAGCTCAATCTGTTCGAACGAAGAGACCTGGAAAGCTTATTCAAACCAACGAAAGCATTGCCAAATCCTCAACTGGCGTTGCTTTGAAAACTATGGGACAGCAGTGAGTTTCTCCCCAAACTCTTGCAAGGTATCACTGCCGATAAGCTTGGGGGCCTCAATGATTGACTTCTTATCCATCTCCTTTTCAATAAACGACGCAAATGCATCTGCTTTCTGAACAGCAGAAAGGTCAAACGGGGCGGCATCTGGCCTTATAATTTTGGAGGTTGGCGACAGCATCACAACGTTGCGGTAACCAATAGGAATTGCGAACCCCAGTCGTTTAGGCCCAAGATTTCGATCATCAACAGACATCTGCAATGCCTGAATATGGCGATTGTTCTGTTCTATGGGTGATTCAATGGCCTGATACGTCTTGCCGTTCCAGACCAGGAATTCGCCTTCCAGAGTAACCTTAATACCGTAATAGTAGTTTTTGGACTCAAGCACAAAAACGTCAAGGAAGCGATTGATGAGCAAATGGTCTATCTGTGCCACCCGGCCCCGGTGTTCAATTCGCAGGTCATGAATGACTGCCCAGTTTTTAGAATCCTTATAACGGAAGTCTAAGTAATACGCAGAATTCTGTTCGTTACGCTCCCCAGACTGGAGGCATTTAAGCTCCCGCTCAACCATAAAGCGTTGCTTGGCAGTTAGATTGAAGCCAAGCAGCCGGTTTAACTCCTGTATGTCAGCATTGCGATTGTCTTTTTGTTTCAGCAACATTCTGAACTGGGCTCTTTTTGCTGGGCATTCCATAGGTGGATGTCGGCGGTGTGGAGAAATTTTAGAATAACTGCCCCCAGATCACGAAACCTGATGTTCCTCATTCCACTGGTCAATTAACTGAGTTGCCGTTGGATGTTGGTAATGTGTAAGATAAAGGTGGTCGCTTCCTCTGAAAAGTGGTCGAAATCCCGCGCTCATATAGCTCTGTCTCAACTTTTTCGCGATAACCTTTTGTTGCATCTTAGTCAAGGGTGGCAAATCCCATTTCTTTTCTGATTTTTCACGACAGCCGGGATTCAAGGGCCATGGCTTTAATGCCACGATATCCTGGCCATCAAATTGTTCTGCAATTGCCAAAGCTAGAATACCACCCAATCCTTTGCCACGATACTCTGGACGAAGAACGATTGACTTGATGATTATAATATTGCCCAAACCGCTTACTTCGTCTTCAACAGAAGATATCAGTTCATCATCCTCAAACAGCTCTTCGTAAGGCGAAAACAGATCATCTGCGTAACAATCGAATACATCGAACAAAGAACATGTACCATCATTTACAAGATGGTCCATCCTTACCTCGAAAGCCTTGCCTTCCCCGATCTTTTCCTGATCATCACCATAAAGAATGTCAATATAAACAGTTGATATATAATGATCTGGGGTGTCTTTATGGATATGGCCCCATGTTCTCATTTTAAACGTAATAAACTGAGGATCAAAATTATCATCCATTTTATCAGCAGACTTATCCTCTTTAATATTCGCATTTTTCATGCTCTACCTCATATCACTTCCGGCCAATCGTTCAGCTAACCGCTCATAATCCCCCAGATGCGCCCGCATCAGGCTCTTCCACAGCTTGCCGTGATTATGAACAAAAAAGTGGAGCAGTTCGTGAACTATAACGTAGTCCCATAGCTCCTGATCAAGGGCCAGCAGATCCTCATTGAAATTCAGATGGCCATTGGTGGAACATGAGGCCCATTTGTTGCGCATGGAGCGCACTCCAAGCCAGGCTACGTTAATCTCTAACTTGTCCGCCCACTGGTAGACCCGATCCTTGAATGTCTTTTTAGAGTCCTCGCTCATCGTTATTTGCCTTCTGCCCGGTTCTTTTCAAGCAGCCTGAACAGATCATCAACCAATGAAGTAACCCGCTCAAGATCATCAAGCTCAGCAAAGATGGCAAAGGTTACTTCTTGCCGCAGCTCGCGTAAGGAGCTCTCACTCTTGTGCCAGTTGGAAAACTGTACAAACGCCTCTTTAATTTTCCGACTCACTGCGTCGGCATTGGCAACACCGGCATCTTTTAGTGATTGATACACAAAGTAGGTCAGGCCATCGAATCCCTTTTCTGCCTGTTTTTTTTTCCGGGCCTCATTTGCTTCAATCTCTTTCAGCAGTGCATCAAGCGCATCTGAAGTGCTGGTCTGGCGGTTTTCAAAATTCTCCTGAATTGCCTTGGCCCGCTCAGCCATGGCAATCAGGAACGGATCATCACTCTGTTCTTCAGCCTTTTTGGCAATACTTTTCACCAGGTTGATGATCTTGGTGCTGCCGTCACCCTTCTTATTCTTGATCAGCTCAATGGTTTCCGCATTGAGTTCGATAAATTCATCAACCTCTTTGATTCCGTAGCTGCTGATATGTTCCTGAACCAGCTCATTGGTCTTTTTCTGGAAATCCCGATCAACATACACCTGCTTGGTGTACTGCTTGCGCACCACATGGAAGATCGCTGACAGCGTTGTGTAATCATCCAGATATGGCCTCAAGAACAGGTCAGGCGAGATGATCTCGTAGAGCATCTCAATTTCCTTGTACTCTTTGAAAAACTCCTTACGCCGTTCCGGGTCGCGGAAATGCTCCACCAGGGTATCCACATCCTTATCGTCAAAGTTCCGTTCGATCAGTTCAAGGTATGCAGGTGCCTTTTCGGTCATTTTATTCTTGAACAGTATCTTGAGCAGTTTCAGATCCTTGATCACGGCATTGATCTCGTCACTGTCAAAGGCCAGCGCCTTTTCCAGCTTGTCAAAGATGCCGACAAAATCCAGCACGAAGCCGTGCGGTTTGACCATCTCGGCCTGTTCATTCTCATAGGGGCGATTAACGCGGGCAATGGCCTGTAGCAGGGTATGATCACGCATCGGTTTATCAAGATACATGGCGTAGAGCACCGGTGCGTCAAAGCCGGTCAGCAGCTTTTCGGTAACAATCAGGATTTTTGGAAACTGTTCCAGCTTGGCAAAGCTCTTGCGAATCTGCCGCTCTTTCTTCGGTTCCAGGTGGAATGACTTCAGCAGCTTGGAATCGTTATTGTTGCCGGTATAGACAACCTCTGAGTATTCCGGCGGCAGAAACTTATCCAGTGCCTTCTTGTAATGGGCGCAGGCCTCACGATCAACGCCCACCAGAAAGGCCTTATACCCCAGCGGCTCCACATTCTGCCGGTAATGCTCCGCCACATACTTGGCAACCTGCTGGATGCGTTTCTTCCCCTTAAGAAAGTTTTTCAGGTTTACGGCCCGATCCAGAATCTTGTTCAGCTCCTCAATGTCCGCCACCCCTTCTGCCTCGGCCAGGGAGAGGAACTCCTTATCCAGCGTCTCATGCGGCACCAACATCTCATTGGGGGCAATGTTGTAGTAGAGCGGCAGGGTAGTGCCATCCTCAATACTATCGGCAATGGAATACTTGTGCAGATACCCCTTGTCATCCTCGCAGCCAAAGGTCTTGACGGTTCCCTTGCCATAGGCGGTCTTGTCCACCGGTGTGCCGGTAAAGCCGATGTAACTGGCATTGGGAAGTCCGGCCATAAGGTAATTGCCCAGATCTCCGCCAGTAGTACGGTGGGCCTCGTCAATCAGGATATAGATGTTGGGGCGGGTATTGATATTTGCCGGCATGTCGCGGAACTTGTGGATCATGGTCACAATGATGCCGCGAAAATCGTCCTTAAGCAGGTTATTCAGCTTACTGATGCTGCTTGCATGTTCCAGAGTGCCCACCCCCAGCGACGCCAGGTTTCGCAGCATCTGATCTTCCAGCTCGTTGCGGTCGATCATCAGCAGGATGGTTGGTTTATCTGCCTTTTGTGCCCGAAACAACATCTCAGCGGCCTTGATCATGGTAAAGGTCTTGCCGCTCCCCTGAGTATGCCAGATCAACCCGCGCTTGCGCTTGGTATCAAGGGCACGGTTGATGACCGCCTCCACCGCACCGGTCTGGTGCTGACGCAGGATGTACTTTTGTAGTTCCTCATCCTTTTCAGCAAAGACAATGTAATCCCGGATAAAGGCAAGCAATTGGGGAATGGAGCAGAAGCTTTTGACCTTAGCTTCCAGCTTGCCCACCTCTTCATGTTTCCAGTTGAAGATATTGCGGCGCACCGTGTTCCACGACACCCCGTAGGCAAAGCCGATGGCATCGGTGGCGGTAAAAAGCTGCTCCGGCACAAACAGCTCCGGGGTTTCGTGGTGATAACGTCGGAGCTGGTCCACCCCCAGGGCAATAGCCTCATCCTTTGTGGCGTTCTTGCATTCGATCACCAGCACCGGAATACCATTGATCAGAAAGACCACATCCTCGCGAGTACCGTAGTGGCCGTTATGAAAGGCGAACTCCTCAGTCACCTCATAGACGTTCTTTTTCTGGTTCTGGTAGTCAATCAGGGCCAGGTCCCGCTCACGCTTTTCCTCATGGTCGTAATAGGTGCTGCGGTTACGGAGCATCTTGACGAAATCACGGTTGCCGTAGATGTCGGGATGGATATGGCGGAACGTGCCCAGCAGAGCGCCGGGGGCTTCGCTGTAATGGGGATTAAACTGTCGGACCTTTTTGTCCAGCAGGTCATCAAAGAAGAGGGAGGTCCCTTTTGCCTGATCCTTTGGAGAAAGACCGGGATCGAAGCCGCGCCGCTTTTCGGCCTCTTCACGAGGGACAAAGGTCCAGCCGATCTCCTGGGCGTATTTCAGGATGCGGGCCTGGACGGTTTTGTGTTCGGTAGGTTTGGGCATGGCGACTCCCTAGATTAACTTGCCAACCATATATGATGCACGGGTGGTACCTGCTTTTGAGAGACACTCATCAGCCTGATTTTATCAACCATAAAGTCTCTGGTGTAACGCAGCTTCATATGCCACCTGGAAAAATTTGGACAGAGGGCGATCTTCATATATTTCGTGTTCAGCTATCACTTCATTATGATCAGCATCAGATAAATGCCCGTGATAGTGGAGCCATCCATAGAGCCGTGGAGTAGTTTCAACCTTCAAATTAAGTTGCGTTTCTGCATAGCGCCGCGCCTTTTTTTCGTCTGTCATCACGCCGATTGTCATCATGCGGTATGCCACTGCAATGCAAGACAACTCACCACTCCCCAGCCCTTTTGGTGCGCCACGGGTAATCTCCGCAAGATCGTCCAAATCACAGGCATGTATTGGAAATGATCCATTCTTACGAGCGAGCTTGAGGCGATTAAGCAATTCAGTCTTTGCCGATGTTGTAATCTTTCTTGGTTTATGCAGACACTCAAACAGAACCATTGGAGTTATGCAAAAATACACTCTCGCTGAACACGCGGATTGGAAAAGGCGGCGGACCGTCATCAAGTTCCAAACGGAACATGTATCGGTGACTAACATTTGATGAAAATTACGAGGATCAAGTGACATTGCAAAGAGTCCTACCAAAAAGAACGGCAACTTCGTCGAGATTTGACAATTCCACACGGAGAGCCTCAGCAAGTTTTCCCGCACTGATAAGTTCCTGACGGTATGCCTCAAAACAAAGCGTTACATAATAGTTGGACAGGCCATGCTCCAACAATGCATATCGACGTTTCTGTTGTAGTGGTGTGAGATTCTTGGCTATTTCCGGATCAATTTTATCATCTAATTGAACACGGGCTGACCGGATCTCGCTTGCTGTAGCATCGTCGATTAATTCAGCATCCTTTAGTGCCTTTGCTAATGCCGCTGTACTGACCCTGAACTCCTGTGCCCAATGTTGTGCAGTTGCTCTATCCCATTCTCCCAACTTTTTCAGCATACTCGGTGGCATTAAGTAGCATGAGGCAAAACTGTTTGCTCTAATCTCCTTAAAGTCATCTTTGTTGTACTTTGAACGCCCGGTTTTGTAGGTAACTACAACCTCTTCACTGGAATCAAAAACTGCGTGTGCGACTTCATGGGCAGCAGAAAATCTCTGGCGGTAGATGTCTTCATCGTAATTGATCAAGATGCAGTGCCCAGCTACAGGATGTTCAATGTACAGGCCTGATATGTCAGAATTTACGAGTCTTCTTCGAAAAATATGTGCGCCAATTGACCGAAAGTCTTTGTAGACATCACGTGGAACTTCATTTTCTCGATATCCCAGTTTGTTCCTCAGTGCCTCTGCAGCCTGCTGTCCATGTGACTTGAAGTAGCTACCAGTAGGAGCAAATAAAAACTTTTCTTTTCTAGTATTCACCAATGTTTCTAGCTCAGATTCAGTCTCACACAAATACAAAAATTCCTGAATTAACCGTCGATCTTGAGGCGTGAAAACATCACCAAATCGACGAAACAGTATGTCGCTTTGTTGAACCGGAGCTGGTCGTTCTTCATCGAGGAACCCGCGAAAATCACAATCATAGAATGCAGCTAGAATAAGTATTTCGTCGCCATCTGGTCTTATAGATCCGGTTTCTATGGCCTTAAGGCGTGCGACCTCAATCTCAGTGCTTTGCGTGACTTCCTCACACGAATAAGCCAAGACTTCCCTTGCCTGTCTTAGACGCTTCGAAAGCATTTTAATATTTACTGGCATCGGTGGCTCCGATTGTAATGATTTGTCAAGATCCAGCTACTGGCAGAATTTCGTGAGCTAACTCATAAACCCGAATTTGCGCCGTCATTAATTCGTGCAGAAGTTTTTTAAAGAGGTCTTGAAGAATTGTCATCTTGCGTGTTTCAGTAGCAATTTTAATATCTGTTGCATCTAGGGCATCCGCTATCTCATTCTGCTCGTCAATTGTTGAAGGAACTCCAACCTTTACCGCACGAAGTTTCGTAGGGGATGTGTGTTTGACTTTGGAGCCGGTTGAAGTCTTGGCAACTTCTATGCGAAGTTGAGGCGTATTAAATACATGAAAGAGATAACGTTTGCTCAATCGCTTAGTATCCAGGCCAATAATCAAACCAAGCCGTTGGTTGTGAAGATACCTTCCGGACTCAGGAACAAATGCTGCACTGCCAAGGAGTCCTGATTTCTGTTCAGTCATTGCAACAACGAGATCATCTTTTTCCAGGGTATAACCTTCTGGAATATCACCGGCAAAATATTTTGTTTTTTCTCCTTGATCTCTAAACCCGCCCTCTTCGTTAAAGTGCCCCGGAGTCATCAGTATAAAATCACCAGATGGCTTGAAAAACTTCCCATCAAATGCATAGCCATGCTTGATCTGAAAGAACTTGCCTAACTCCACCACCTCCCAACTCTCCGGCACCAAACCAATCTCCGTCTTTTTCTGTTTTTCCCCCTTGAGTCCTTCGGTGAAGAGCTTTTGCATGAGCGTCTTTTTCAACTCGGTAGTGGTCTGGATGATCTGCTCTTGTTGTTCGATGGCTTTCTGGACCGTACCAAGGACAGCGGCTATTTTGCGTTGTTCGGGGAGTGGGGGGATTGGTAGTGGAAGCTCGCAAAGTTTTGACTGTGAAAGGTTCGGAATTGTCGTGACGTTGCCGCGCCCGAGATAGTGGTTACCTAATTCAAATGCATACCATAGCCAATACATTACAAACTGCGAATCGGCAGAGCCTGCATCCCGGAGTCGTGCACGGTGGAGATGATTCTGATAGTAGCATCGCTGCAAATTCCCCAGCCACATTGCTGTACGGCCAATGTCGCCACCTTCACAGATGAGTAAATCGCCCTTTTGAAGCTCAAGACGCTTTTCCTCTGTGCCACTGAAATGCATCTCGTCAAGATCAGCAAGGTCCATTCGCCCCCAGAAGACATTTTTTGTACGCAGGAATGGTCTTTGATTATCTCCTACCCTATTTTGCTTCGACACCTGTTTACCCTGTTGGACATCGAAAAGAGAGTCAAAACGGTCTACTTTCCAATTTTTCGGAAATTGAATGTCCTCGAGGCTCACAGCGCCACCCCTGCCACCCTGAGCAATTCCGCCACAAAACCCACCACATCAGCCTGCATGTCCGCATCCTCAGCGCCAGTGGCAAACAGCGCCACACCCATCGGCCCAAGTGCTTTCTCATGCATAAAATCTTCACGAAGGATTGTAACTGCTTGCTGGCCGGGATCCGTGCCTGACAGCGGTTTCAGGAACTCCGCCACATCATCCAGGCCGCTTCCGTAGTTGCGGATCATGTAATGGAGGTCATAGGCGTCCTTGCGCTTGCCTCTGTTCCTGAATGCCAACGCCTTCAGGATGATAAATGCGCCGGGATTGCAGACCGGAATGGTACGGGCGGCTGTAGCACCAAAGAGAGTTGTTCCCTCTAACCGGACATGGATCGGGTTACTGAAAGCAACCTCAAGCCCTGCAATTATGAATGCTGCGAGTCCTCGTTCAAGGGACTGCAATCGCCCCGCTTTGGCCTGATCACTTACCGGTGGAATGAGAAATTCAATCTTTGCCATCGGGTATCGTTTGTGAATCCAGCGCTGACGCACATCAAACCCTTTTTCGCTGGTGTCGGGTTCAAAGTCGGAATCACGCAGCCGCTCGGCAATCCCTTCATAACGCTGATCATCCAGTATCGCCAGATCAAGCCCCAGATCGAGATCCATGGTGCCGACATGCGGATCAGCCCCGGCAGGCAGTTCTGTCTGGGGTATCAGCAGACTTGGCACCAGGCCGCCCACCACGGCAAGGTCATCCATATAATCACCAAGGATGGTTGCCGCCGTAAGGGTGGCAGAGCGGATCAGTTCGGTCTGTTGCGGGGTATAGTCGGCAGCGGTGTGAAAGGGCATTATAACTCCAGGGTGGTACGCAACTCGGCAGCGGCCTCTTCAGCGCGCTCCGGGTGGAATTTAAGATCAAGCCAGGTCTGGATACGATGCACACAGGGTATATCCTCAACCGGCTGTACAGCGTGAAAAACATCCGGGTCTTTGGGGATGATCAGCCAGACATTGGCGCCGGAATCGGTTTGCCTGAAACCGATCTGCTCCAGCAGTTTGTTGTCCGGCCATTCCGCAAGGTAGATGCTGACCGTACGAAAGGCGGCAAAATGAGAGTAGAGCAAGGCAGCTCCGAGCCCGGTAGCAGCATGCTGAACAGACTGTTCACGCAGGATGGCACTGATCTTGCCCTGAATCTCTTCGCCTGAACGTCCGGCCAGATGTCCGCGTATGATTGCATGCCGGGTAAAGTCATAGCCCTGTAGCCAGGCATCCAGCATCAGATCCGCCTTGTTTAGCATCAGCCGACCCGTACTGTCACGGGAGACAAGCTGCTGCGCCTCAAGGGATTTGACTATTCGGCTGACAAACCCTTCACCCAGACCGGTATCCTCGGCAAGCTCCCGTTGCGTCCAACTCTTGCCGGGCTGATAGAGCAGGTGCCGGGCAATCCGCGAGCTTTTGGGAGCAAAGGGGTTTTCATTGCGGCCGGGAGAGATGAACTTGTTCTTTTCCCCACGCACATACAGGCGCAGACCTGGCGCACAGACATCGGCGTTGCCGGACAGATCCAGCCAAGAAATTCCTGCCTCGGCACATTTTGCCATGCCGCTTTCACCCATAAAGGGAACCGCCAGCAGAAGAATATCATCAGGCCCGGCCAGATAGCGCTTCAACTGCTCAATACCGGCGGCAATGGTGGCTACCAGTGATGAAGTCTTGTATTCGACAACAAAGCGGAAGCTGCCCACCTCTGCAACAAGGTCAGGCTGATAACGTGCATCCGATGCATACATGGCAGGATCAAGGGCTACATTGTGCGCACTACTGCCGATGAGCTTTTCAAGCTGCTCCACAATCTGCTTCAGCGCTATTTTTTCGTGGGCTCTATCCATACTTTACTTTTTATAGTCACTTTACTTTTTTGTAAAGTGTATTTTTAAAGTGAAGTGTCTGATGCTTGGTTTGCGTCATCCGACGATTTTTGTCAGTATCTTCTTCAATGCAGCATCGGTTTTCTTTGCCTCAAGTTCTAACGCATCCAGCTCTGCCACAATCTCCGCAATTGGCCGGTAGACCTCGGCTTCGCCGGTGTGAATGTAGCGACTGGGGGAGATGTTGTAGTCATTCTTTTTCAGCTCTGCCAGTTCAACAATCCGGCTCAGTTTGTCCTGTTTCTTCCAGTTGATGAGGATATCGGCCAGACGATCTATCCCGGCAGGCGGGATAAAGTTCTTTGGATCACCCTTCTCATAGACCTGGTTGGCATTGACCAGCAGGATTTTGTCCTTGCGGGTTTTGGCCTTGGCCTTGTTGAGGAAGATCACGACCCCCGGCGCGGTGGTGTTGTAGAAGAGGTTTTCCGGTAGATAGAGGACGCTTTCGATCAGGTCGTTATCGACAAACCACTGCCGGACGGTTTTTTCCTTGTTGTTGCCGGCATTGCCGGAACCGCGTGATGCAGCACCGGTATCGAGGACCACGGCAGCCCGGCCAGTGTCATTGAGGCTGGCAAGCATGTGCTGCACCCAGCCCCAGTCGGCAGATGACTTGCCGGGAAATCCGGCTCCGGCAGGGAAACGTCCCAGCTCGTCATTATCGTAATCGGTCTCCGTGAACCAATCCTGGTTCCACATCGGATTGGCAACCACCCGGTCAAAGGTGCGCAATTTCCCGTTTTTACGAAACTTGGGGTTTTTAAAAGTATCACCGATCTCGATCTGGCCTTCCATGTCATGGATGATCATGTTCATGTTAGCCATGGCCCAGGTTTCGGGTATGTACTCCTGTCCATAGAGCTTGAGTGGAGCGGAACCGGTCTGCTTGGCCGCCTGCATCTTCTCTTTCATGGCAAGTTCACATTTAATGATCAGGCCGCCTGAGCCGCAGCAGGGATCATAAATCTCCATGTCCGGTTCCGGTTCAATCACCTTTGCCATGATGGCGCCGACCTCGCCCGGAGTATAGAACTCCCCGGCGCTTTGGCCACCCCCCTCAGCAAATTTACGGATCAGGTACTCATAACTCTTGCCGATGATATCCGCTTCCACATCCTGCAGGCCAAGCCGCTTGGTGCTGATGGCTTCGATCAGATTTGACAGACGATCATCATCAATATCCCGCTGGCCGTGGGTGGTGGCGTTGAAGTCAACCCGGTCAATAATCCCTTGCAGCAGCGTGTTTTCCTTGGCTATGGCTCGCAGATGGCCGGTTAACTGTTCACCGATCTTGTCAGAGAGCTTACGGATCACGGACCAGATTGATTGTTCCGGGTCTTTAGGCTCCAGCGGGAGGTAGAAACGAACCATGGCCTTCTTCTTGTCCGTCGCCTTGTGCCAGTCGAGCTTCACCAACTGGAACGCCTTGGCCCTCGAACCGACCTTCTCGGCTATTCGGTTCACTTCATCATCAAAGACATCGCAGAGTCGTTTGGTGAAGATCAGCGGCAGGATATAATCTTTATATTTGGGGGCATCCTTGGCCCCACGAATGGAACAGGCTGCATCCCAGATCCAGCTTTCAAGGGATTTTTCTCCGGACTCTTTGGTTTTATTCTTTTTCACCGCCGCTGTTTTCTTTTTTTGTTCCGGCTTAGCAACTGTTTTGGCTGGGGCTTCCTGCTTTGATTTTCCAGACAAACGCTCTATGAGTGCTTCTTTCTCTCGACCGGAATCATCAAGAGCAAATTCGCGACACAAAGCTTTGAGCTCATCCCGCTTGAGCAGCGCCAACAGCTGTTTGAGAGGGAGACGAAAAGTGGCGACAATCTCTTCCTTCTTTTTGCCGGTTAGCCCCGATATATCTGATTGCTCTGCCAGTTCAAGCAACCTGGCCCGAGTCAACTTTTCCAACACCTGTGCAACTTTCACGGACTACATCCTTTCAATCAATTCAAAAGTCTTTGTACGACAACTTGTGAAGTTAGTAGCAATCTTCACACAAACCGTTGCTTCACATATTCATGCGTCTGACTGCCACTCAGCTCCATGGTTGACGGTTCCCCTCGGTGCGAACCTGTCGGAATTCCCGACAGGTTGCCTCCTGGCTCAATTCACCTTCAGCATAGATATTGGAAATGTGCTCAACGACATTAGTGCGCGAGGTCTGAAACAGGTCAGCCAGTTGTTGCTGACTTAACCAGACCGTATCGCCATCAAGTTTCACATCGATGGCTGGCGCATTATTGCGCTGATACAGAATGATTTCTCCACCGGGTTGCTCACTCATGCCCGACACCTTTCATGTATTCGTGTGAAACATTCATGGTTTATTCCGTACTTCTATCTTCCACCATAGTTTTCTGCACGCTTACATCCTCAAGGGTGCCAGCTCATACCGCACACTGCGGCCTTGCCCGATTTTTTGCAGCATACCCAGCTCATACAACTGATCCAGCTCTTGGAAAGCGGTGGCGCGGCATCTTAAACAAAATAGGAAAATCAATAGTATCGGATTGTATACCGTATACTTTGGGTGTCGTCAAACCCGCAGCAAGGTAATTTGTGCCAGTAGCGTCATATGCTGTCATAAGCAAAGAGGTGGTTTTGAAGCTGATTAGCTTTACAACCAGCTAATCCAGTATGTGATCCATTGAACAGTTCGGTCCGAGAAGGTCACAACAAAAAAAGTGATATTATTTATAGTACACTCAAATGCAAACCAGAATAAAATCATTAATATTAATAGCTTGACAATAAGTGGTATGGGTATATCCTGAAAATTACTTTCAGGCCTTATGGTCATCCCTTTTTCGGGAAACAGTGCAGACCCCAGCCCTTGATGGTATGGCCCGGCACTCATGTAACTTCAAAACCAAGGGATACGTATGCCTCATGGTATAGCGTATCTTATTTATCCCCTGCCGATACACGTAATCATGGACAGCCAGAGCGCTTGGATCGCGAGGAGTATTGCTGCGGTAATTCTCGACCGAATAAGAGTGATGGATCGATTTCGTGTGGCATCCCCAGATCTATACTTCAGACATGTGCCGATAACACCTGATTCAGTTTGAGCGGTCAACACTGCGAGGAGGGCTGTTGCGACAGTCCTTGACCGGTACCCGGATCAACTGATTAAGTGTGGCACCTCCGCAACAGTACATCTACTATTCCATAAGTACTATTTTTAGCATCGCCACTTGAGGAGAGTACTGTGGCTTCTCAGGCAAGTGCTCATCAAGCGCAATGCCCTGCGTCAGGCTCAATTGCAGCTTAATCTGCAAAACGAGCCTGTAGTTGGGTGCAATGCACCCCAAACCCAATGCCTTCATTCTGTCACTTTCATTTCGCATAGCGAAATATAAAGAAAGTGACAGAATGAAATATCCAAAAATACCATACAGATATGGTATTTTTGCACAGTGACGGCCCAGTGACAGAACAAAAAGCGTTCTGTGCTGGGCCGAAGTTTTGCGGCGTTCGCGGTTTGCTGTGAACGCCCAGGCACAGTAGTTTGTGCCTGTTCATCCGCGCCTTTTGCTAACTGCACATCTGACAAAACTCCCTCCATCGTGCCGACAAGGATACGTCCTGTCGGTTTGCCGTTGCGTGTCTCCAGTTTTGGAGGGCACTGGTACGCCAGTGCTCCAAAACATGCAAAGCCGACGCTCTCTGATCATACGTGATCAACAGAGCCAGGGCCGGATTGCAACAATCCGGTGGCAGCCTACACTCAACACAGTTTGGCCTACACGAGGGCCGGAAAGGAGGTGAGTATCATGTCAAAACCGTTAGCATCGCAGGCGCTACAAACCATTGGAAAGTGCTGGCACAAGGCAAGCCTGACTCGTACCGCTGATATACAGCACACCAAGGCTTTCGCACAATTCGTTCAGGATAAATTCGGACTTGAGCGGATCCAAAACCTCAAGCCAGGACATGTGCGGGCCTATGTCAATAGCATGCAGACCAACAACATGAGTGCCGGTACCATTGCAAATCATTTGTCTGCAATACGGCAGCTGGCTGAATCTATTGGCAAGCGAAACATAGTGTGTAGGACAAATGCAGAATACGGATTGAGTCGTATTCGCCAAAACCCGGTTCTGGCTAATCTGCAGAAGATCGAACAGATCAGGATGCAGATTGACCATGCGGCACGGGCAGGAGACCGGATAGCTATGATGTGCAGTGCTGCGGCTGGACTGCGTGACGCCTTTGGCCTGCGCGCAAAGGAAAGCTTGATGTCTTATAAGGTTGATGGAACCAAGCTGGTTATTGAGGGCAGCAAAGGTAACCGCGCAAGATCTCTAGAGATTACAACTGACCAGCAAAAACAGGCTGTACAGTATGCCAGTGAGATAAGCCAGACGTTAGGCAGCGGGACAGGAAGGATAATTCCACCTGAAACGTCTCTTAAACAAGCCTACAACGCCCAGAAGAATCTCTGGCGTAATCTTGGTGGCACAAAATCAAGCCGAAGTCACCAGCATGCAAGTCGTCACGCCTATGCTCAAAGTTGTAAAGCCGCTGGTGACAGCAATGCGGTAATTTCGGAAAAACTGGGACATGGCCGTGAAGATGTCGTAGGCCACTACGTTCCATAACAGTATCAACCGCGGAGTCGCGCCCGCTGGTTTTGATTAAGCGGTTAAAAGCCCCCTGTCGGTCAGTCTTTATGTGACCGATAGGGGGCTTTTTTGTTTTTGGGTCAGGGGCGTGAACTATTGGTAGGAGATAGTTTATTGTCAATTTTATCAGTAGTCATTCAAGGTGGACTTATGCAAGCAACTAACAACGCGCTCCCGGAAACTGGTCTTGTAAGGCTGTGGCAGATTCTTGGCGATAGAAAAAAGGGAATTCCTCCCATCATTCCTGTCAGCAAGTCAACCTGGTGGGCTGGTGTTAAGTCTGGGCGTTATCCGAAACCAATAAAATTAGGTGCGCGAACGACTTGCTGGAACGTGCTTGACATTCGAAAACTCATTAATCAGTCAGGACCGTCTAGTGATTAAATATGGTGGTACATTTGGGGGTATATATATATTTGTGAACTGTATAAATTTATTTATATTAAATGGTTGTGCAATCAGTTTTATTGACACCGCCGCCGTCCGCCATGGTGCGGATAAGTTCAAAAGCCTCCGGGAAATCGGGGGCTTTTGCTTTTGAGGGTGCCTGAGCGCCGTAGTAGGTCTCCATGCAGAGCTGATCGAATGGGCGCCCGCGATTGCCAAGTGGCCAGACCGCGATATAATCAGCACTTACTTCAGACTGAGGTGCCACACGATGAGTTTTATTCTTGCACTTGACCAAGGTACCACCAGTTCCCGTGCCCTGGTGTTTGATCATGACGGTACGGTCCGGGGTCTGGCCCAGAAGGAGTTTCGCCAGATCTTTCCCGAACCCGGACTGGTGGAACATGATGCCGAGGAGATCTGGGCCTCACAATTGGGGGTGGCGGTGGAAGCAGTTGCCCGGGCAGGGGTGAGCGCTGCCGATATCGCGGCCATCGGCATCACCAACCAGCGGGAGACAACGGTGGTCTGGGATCGCCGTACCGGCAAGCCGATCCACAATGCGATTGTCTGGCAGGACCGGCGTACTGCCGCGGAGTGTGACCGTCTCAAAAGGCTGGGGCTGGAAGCAACCTTCCGGGCCAGGACCGGGCTGGTGCTGGACCCCTATTTCTCCGGCACCAAGCTGGCCTGGCTGCTTGATCACCTGCCCGGTGCCAGGGACAAGGCAGAGAGGGGTGAGCTGGCCTTCGGCACCATTGACTCCTGGCTGGTCTGGAATCTGACCGGTGGCGAGCGGCATCTGACCGACGCCAGTAATGCCTCCCGCACCCTGCTGTTCAATATCCACGAGGGAAACTGGGATCAGGAACTGTTGCAGCTGCTCCGGATTCCGCCTGCAATCCTGCCGGAGGTTGTTCCTTCCAGCCAGGTCTACGGTGAGACCGCTGCCCGTTTTTTTGCTGCCCGGGTGCCGATCTCCGGTAGTGCCGGGGACCAGCAGGCCGCGCTGTTCGGCCAGCTCTGCGATCGGCCCGGGATGGTCAAGAATACCTACGGCACCGGCTGTTTCATGCTGATGCAGACCGGTGATCGGCCGGTCCTTTCGGAGCGAAACCTGCTTACCACCGTGGCCTGCCGCCTGGGGGAGCGGACCGAATATGCCCTTGAAGGCAGCGTCTTTGCGGCCGGTGCCGCGGTACAGTGGCTGCGGGACGGTCTGGGGATCATCCGCAGTTCGGAGGAGGTTGAAACGCTGGCTGCCACGGTACCGGACAACGGTGGTGTCTACCTTGTCCCGGCCTTTGCCGGGCTGGGAGCGCCCCACTGGGACCCTTACGCCCGCGGTACCCTGCTGGGCATTACCCGCGGCAGCACTGCCGGCCATATCGCCCGGGCCACCCTGGAAAGTATCGCCTTCCAGACCGCTGACCTGCTGGAGGCGATGGAGGCGGATGCCGCTACTCCCCTGACTGAACTGCGGGTTGATGGTGGTGCCACTGCCAACAATCTGCTGATGCAGTTCCAGGCCGACCTGTTGGGGGTGCCGGTGGTGCGGCCCAGGGTGCGGGAAACCACCGCCCTGGGGGCGGCCTATCTGGCCGGGCTGGCAATCGGCTACTGGCAGGATCGCAAGGAGCTGAGCCGGCTCTGGCAGGCGGAGCAGACCTTTGCCCCGGTACTGGAACGTGAACGGATGGCGGAGTTGCGTTACAACTGGAACAGGGCCGTTGAGTGCTCAAAGGGGTGGGCACAGCCATGAAACGTGCAAAACTGCTGCAGCAGCTTGAAGATGGCCCACTCTGGGATATGATCGTGATCGGCGGCGGTGCCACCGGCCTTGGCACGGCAGTGGAGGCGGCCAGCCGCGGCTACCGGACCCTCTTGCTGGAACAGGGGGATTTTGCCCAGGGGACCTCCAGCCGAAGCACCAAACTGATCCATGGCGGGGTGCGCTACCTGCAGCAGGGCAACCTGTCGCTGGTGCTGGAGGCGCTGCGGGAGCGGGGACTGCTGATCCGTAACGCCCCCCATCTGGTGCATAACATGTCGTTTGTGGTGCCGCTCTATGACTGGTGGGAAGGGCCGTTCTACGGTATCGGCCTTAAAATGTACGACCTGCTGGCCGGTAAGCTGGGGCTCGGCCCCTCCTGCCTGTTGTCAAAGGAAGAGACCTTGCGCCATATCCCCACCGTGGAGCCGAGCGGTCTGCGGGGCGGGGTGATCTACCATGACGGCCAGTTTGACGATTCCCGTCTGGCCATCAGTCTGGCCCTGACCCTGGCCGATCTGGGCGGTGTTGCGCTCAACTACCTGGCGGTGACCAACATCATCCGTACAGACGGGCTGGTGAGCGGGCTAACGGCGCTGGACAGGGAAACGGGCCGGGAATTTGCCATCAGGGGCAAGGTCGTCATCAACGCTGCCGGTCCGTTCATCGACAAGGTGCGGCGGATGGTTGATCCCACCCTCAAAGAGCTGATTACCCCCAGCCAGGGCGTGCATCTGGTGCTGGACGGCTCGTTCCTGAACGGTGACAGCGCAATCATGGTGCCCCATACCGATGACGGCCGGGTGCTGTTTGCGGTCCCCTGGCATGGCCGTACCATTGTCGGTACCACCGATACCCCGATTCCGGAGGCCGGACTGGAACCGCGTCCGCTGGCGGAAGAGATCGACTTTCTGCTGGCCCATGCCAGCCGCTATCTGACCCGCCACCCGCAGCGTTCCGACCTGCTGAGCATCTTTGCCGGTATCCGGCCGCTGGTCCGTGCCGATGCAGGCAGCGACACCGCTTCGCTCTCCCGCGACCACACCCTGCTGGTGGAGAGCAGCGGTCTGATCACCATTGCCGGTGGCAAGTGGACCACCTACCGCAAGATGGGGGAGGATACGGTTACTGCAGCGGCCCAGATCGCCGGGCTGGAGGAGCGACCATCGGTTACCGCCGAGCTGCGGATTCATGGCTGGCAGGAAGGGGTAGCCGGTGACCGGCCCTTGCAGGTCTACGGCAGCGATGCCGCAGCACTGGAACAGCTGCTGGCGGAAAACCCGGCCTGGCGGGAACCGCTGCATCCGGCGCTGCCCTACTGTGCAGGGGAGGTGATCTGGGGAACACGCTGTGAACAGGCACGGACCGTGGAGGATATCCTGGCCCGCCGCACCAGGGCGCTGCTGCTGGATGCCCGCGCCAGTATCAGCGCGGCGCCGCAGGTTGCGGCACTGATGGCGTCCGAGCTGGGGCAGGACCAGACCTGGCAGGAGGCGCAGGTGGCGGCATTCACGGAGCTTGCCTGCGGCTACCTGCCGGTGTGAGATACGATTACACTCTGAACAGAAGGATCGCCAGATGACGAGAGAGAGTAATGCACCGATCACCCGCTGTCCGCAGTGCGGCAGTGAGGCGCTGACCTGGCCTTCGCCCAAACATTTCACCTGTGCGGACTGCGGCTTTGTACTGTATCTGAATATTGCCGCAGCGGTGGCGGTTATTATGGAATGCCGGGGCAAGATCCTCTTTGGGGTGAGAAAACATGAACCGCAACGCGGCATGCTTGATCTGCCCGGCGGGTTCGTGGACCAGGGCGAGAGTGCTGAGGAGGCGGCCCGGCGTGAGGTGCAGGAGGAGCTGGGGGTTGCTGTCCATGACATGCGTTATCTCTTTTCCTTCCCGAACAAATACCGCTATCGCGGCATTGAGTATGACACACTGGATCTGATATTTCTGGCAAGGTGGGATGAAGCGCCTGCGGTAAAGGCAGCCGATGACCTGGAGGATGCGCTGTGGGTCAGTCATGATGCGGTGGAATACGATAAGATCGGCTTCAGTTCTCTGAGCCGGGCCGTTCGCCGTTATCTGGAGACAGAGTATCCCGGCGAGGGAGGAAGCTGTCCATGAAGATCCTGATCGCGCCTGATTCGTTCAAGGAAAGCCTGACAGCTCCGGAAGCGGCGCAGCAGATCGAGTCGGGATTCCGGTCGGCGTTCCCGGAGGCAGAGTGCCTGATTGTCCCCCTGGCTGATGGCGGCGAGGGTACTGTACAGGCGGTTGTGGCAGCCACTGGCGGTTCGCATCTGTCCTGCAGGGTCACGGATCCGCTGGGCAGGCCGGTGCAGGCCGCTTATGGGCTGACCGGCGATGGCTCTACCGCGGTCATTGAGATGGCAGCCGCAAGCGGTCTGATGCTGGTTCCCCCAACAGCGCGCAACCCGCTGCTGACGACCAGCTATGGAACCGGCGAATTGATTCGGCATGCCCTGGATGCAGGGGTGTCGCGCATCATCGTCGGCATAGGCGGAAGTGCAACCAATGACGGAGGTGCCGGCATGTTGCAGGCGCTCGGGGCAACGCTGCTGGATGAACAGGGCAGGGATCTGGCTGCTGGCGGTGGCGCCTTGTCGGGACTGGCGCGGATAGACCTGAGCGGCGTTGATCCTCGTTTGCAGCGCGTCTCGCTTGATGTTGCCTGTGATGTCACGAATCCGCTGCTGGGGGAACAGGGTGCCTCAGCGGTGTTTGGCCCTCAAAAGGGGGCCAGTCCTGAGATGGTTGCACAGCTTGATGCCAACCTGGCACACTATGCCGGGATTATCAGCCGGGATCTGGGAAAGACGGTGGCAGCGGTGCCGGGGGCAGGTGCCGCCGGAGGAATGGGGGCGGCATTACTGGCCCTGGGGGGCAGGATCTGTTCCGGCATTGAGCTGGTCATGGAGAGCGTAGGCTTTGAGGCACTTGTTCAAAAGTCTGATCTTGTCATCACCGGCGAAGGGCGTATTGACAGACAGAGCGTGAACGGTAAGGTGCTGATCGGCGTGGCCCGTGTTGCGGCACGTTGGGGGAAACCGGTGATTGCCATTGCCGGCAGTCTGGCAGCAGATGCAGATATTGCGTATAGCCATGGTATCGCTGCCATGTTCAGTGTCACGCCACGGCCATGCAGCCCGGAGAATGCCTTAACAGATGCAGCTGCAAATCTCTTGCGTACCTCCCGCGATATTGCGGCAACCGTACGGCTGGCCCGGCGGTTGCCTCTGACGTGAGACATCCGGCCCGTCAGGGGCTGTTCGGTTTGTCCCTCTCAGCACTTGCCTCGCAACTGTCTAACGTTTCCAGAAGCTCTTCCAGCCGGAACGGTTTTGCCAGGTAGGCGTCGAACCCCTGCTGCAGCAAAGCCTCTCTGGTCCCTTTCAACGCATCGGCAGTCAGGGCGATGACCGGCGTGTGCTTCCCGGTACCTTGTTCTGCAGAACGAATCACCAGCAGAGCCTCTGCACCACTCATACAGGGCATATGCAGATCCATCAGGATCAGATCGATATCTCCCCTTTGCCAAAGTTCCAAGGCCTGTTGGCCGTTTTCTGCGCACTGAGGATGATGTCCCGCCTTTTGCAACAGCAATTCCGCTGCCCGCAGGTTGAGCGGGTTGTCTTCAGCCACCAGGATTTTTAATGGTTTCCGGTGTGGCAGAGGGTGGTCTGGCAGCTGGTGATCAGAAGACCTTTTTTCCGGTTCTCCAGGCCGTTTGAAGGGGAGTCTCAGGTGGAACCGGCTGCCTTTGCCCTCTTCGCTTTCCGCCCGGATACCTCCCCCCATCAATTCTGCCAGCTGGCGGCAGATCGCGAGGCCGAGACCGGTCCCTCCGAATTTCCGGGAGGTACTGGCATCAGCCTGTGTGAATGGATCAAATATCCTGTCCAGCGCTTCAGCTGCAATGCCAACACCGGTATCACTGACCGAGATCTGTACCAGGAGATGCTCGTTCCGGCTTTCCAGTAAGGAGGCCTGAATGGAGATCTGGCCGTGGGCTGTAAACTTGACGGCATTACTGAGCAGATTGAGCAGGATCTGTTTGACCCGCAGCTGATCGCCATTGACGACTTCCGGGATTTCAGGGCTGATTTTTGTTTCTATTTGCAGATGTTTCTCAAGTATTCTGGGAATTTGCATGGCGGTTGTGGTCCGTATGCACTGCTGTAGCGAAAAATTGGCTGCCTCGAGCTCTATTTTACCGGCCTCGATCTTGGAAAGATCAAGAATATCATTAATGATCGATAACAGGTTGTCGGCAGATGCCTTGATATCATTCAGGTACTCGTGCTGCTCCGGGGTAAGTTCAGTGAAGCCGAGCAGCTCGGTCATGCCGAGCACGCCGCTCATGGGAGTGCGTATCTCATGACTCATATTTGAAAGAAACTGGCTTTTTGCTGTGTTGGCCGCTTCTGCCGCACATTTTGCCTGGGCCAGATCTGTTTCAACCTGCTGGCGCATCCTGATCTCATGTCTCAGTTCGGTCACCAGATCCACCGCCATTGCATCAAATGTGCGGGAAAGGTCGCCAAATTCATCGTTTGTCAAGGTGGCGCTGCGTACGGTCAGATCACCGTTTGCCACTGCCAGTACCGCCTGGTGAAGCTTTGACAGGGGGCGCAGTACGCGGCGCACCAGAATGGCGGTCAATAAGACCAGTATCAACAGCATCAGGAGAGGAATGGCGATGGTGATGGTGCGGAATATTTGCTCGATATGCTTCCGCTGCTTCCGTGCCTCATTGCCCCAGCGCTGTACCGAGTCGGAGATGATCTGGGTATGGGTCAGGGCCTGGTCTATCAACAGGTCTTTCTGGCGGATCTGCAGATCTGTGCCGGCAGGAGTTGCGTCAACAAGTTGCTGGAACAGGTGGGTTAACGATTTCGCTTCGCCGAGAGCCACAGCCGATACCGGAACAACATCATGGGTCCCTGCCTCCAGGGTGTCCACCAGTGCGCTCTGCAGCTTCTGCCATTGCTGTACGGATCTCTTTTCAGAGTAGGTGATATATTCATGGGTCAGTATCAAAAGCTGAGAGATACTGTTTGAGGCGGTTTGAGCCCGCTCTTCAGCCTGAGAAATCGCATCCAGTTTAACCGTGATCAGCCAGCTGGCCGCAGCCAGTCCCAGCACCATCAGAAAGGCAGTCGATATTGCAATTTTAAGTAATGTTCTTATCGGCATGGGTTACCTGACAATACTGATAGATTCCGGACGCACCCTGTTCAACGGGCCGGTGTAGACAAAATCGAGATAGTTCGGTGAAAGCTCCTTTTTGATGTAGCCTTCCTGTCGCGCCCAACGTGACTCACCTTCCAGGGTGGTGAGCAGTGACTGATCAAGCGAGAGGCGATAGTTGTATCGGGGCCAGATCCAATAGATGAATGACTGGTCAAGCTGAAGACGGTTGCGAAGAATGGACATGGCATGTGCGGGTTTAAGCTTGATAAATTGCTCGGCGCGATCCAGGGCTCGAAGCAGCTTTACCAGGTCATTATCGCGTACGCCGAGAAGCCGTTTGTGTGCGACAAGATTGAATGTCAAACGGTAAACACTTGATTTTGGAAGCGTTCTGGTTCCAGGAACGGACTTGAGAATGGTAAAGGGGTATGGTTCCCAGATTGCGACGGCATCAACCTGCTTATGCTTGAGTGCATTGGCCATTGCCTCGGGTTGCAGGTTATGCAGCTGTACTGATCTGGGGTCGCCACCATGCAGTAACAGCAGCATGTCCAGATAATAGTGGCTGGCTGCGCCGGTTACGGTGCCGACATGCTTTCCTTGCAAATGCAGGGGGTGGGTAATGCCTGTGCCGGAGCGGGTGATGATCTTGATATCGTCAGCACTGGTGACAAACGTGGCAATCACCGCGTAATCGCTGCACTCAAAGCTGTTAAACATCACCACTGCGTCAGATGAGGTTGCAAGATCTGCGTTGCCTGCCAGGAGTTCATGGAGCGTACGATGCCCCCCGATAACCTCGCTGATCTTGATCGGCAGTCCTTCGGACGAGAAATAACCCATGCTGTCGGCAACGTAGACAGGGAGCGACAACGGTGTTTTAGATACTGAGATTCTGAGTGGTTCGGCCGACCAGCTGGTGGAAGTGAAGAACAGTTGAAAGAACGACAGTAAAAGTAGTACTAAGCAAGGCCGCAGCCTGCGGCAGGGGGGCAGAAGAAAAAACATGACCGCTCTCGCGTGTATGACAGTTCTCGTTATACGTTCGTTTGTCATGAAATTTTCTCCGGCTTGCCTGGAGGCTGGCATATGGCTTTATCCTAGCTCAGTTTTTCCAAATTACAATGCACGAGGAGGTTATTTGCATGGCGGATGTTATGATACATATCCCCCTCCGGGGCGTCATACAGGAGTTTTTAAACCGGGAGCATTACTGTTCATATATGCTCATTACATAACCGACAGGTTTGGTTTTCAGGCATGCATAGCTCACCAGAGGTTAAATCATGAGTAAAAACCAGAACGGCACAAGACCGCTAGGCCGTAGACTGCGTCTGACCACAATAGTGTATACGGCCCTCGCTATGGTCGCGTTTTTGTCGCTTTTATCTTCTCTACCTGCCCTCTATCATTCCTATAAAGCCTATGAACAGGCAAACAACGTATATTTACTGAATAATATCAGTGATGACCTGTATGCGGTGGTGAACAATCTCGGGTTTGAGCGGGGGCGCGTCAATGTTGTTCTGAATGATGCCGGTCCGGTAAAAGGTATGGAAGCAAACAGGCAGTTTATTGCAGCCCGCCGTTCAGATGCTGATGCTGCGTTGTCCCGTGCGCTGGCCAGACTGGAAGAGATTGAGTTTAAAATCAGGGTCAACCACCAGACCGCTGAAATTCTACGGCTGAAAACCTCGATTGATGCATTGCGCAAACAGGTGGCATTGGCAATGCTTGTGCCCAAAAGTGGCAGAAACCCGCAACTGGCACTGCAGTGGTTTACGGCAATGACCAACTATATGGAGAAGGTGGAATATCTTCTGCAGGTCATTTCAGGTGACATCAGCGACAAAGACGGGATGATCGCCAGATACTCATCATTAAAGCAGGCAACACTTTCCCTGCGCAATAGTGCCGGCCCCGAGATTTCCATTCTTTCCGGCACCATGCTGTCCAGGGCACCTCTCTCAGTCGATCAACGCAAAAAAATTGAACAACTGCAGTTTGTCTCCCAAGGCCACTTTAGGCGGCTTGAGACGCTGGGACGGAATCTGGTGACATCACCAATTCCCAGGGCCCTCGGCGAGTTGAAAGATTTCTATAACACGAGCTATTTACCCTACCGAAATGCCGTTTTTAACGCTGCGCTGAGCGGTGGCCCTTATCCCTATCCGCAACCTGAATTTTTACAGCGGGGGGTACAGGCATTGGACCATATAACTGCTTTCAATACTGTTCTTGTGAAGACAACCAAGCAGTATGCAGAGCTCAATAGAAAGGAACATAGACAAAGGATTGTTGTGCAACTTGTAAGCAGTTCGGCATCTTTTGCCTTGATTGCCCTGATATTTTTCTATGTGCATTATCATATTATCAATCCCTTGTCGCAATTGACTTCTGCCATCAGGCGCCTGGCATCCAAGGACCTGACCATTGAAATTCCGTCTGTTGAATCTGATAATGAAATAGGTGAGTTGGCTGCCTCGGTGCATGTTTTTAGAAATATGGCACTGCAGATTGATAATGATATGCTTACCATGCAACATCTGCAGAACAAATTGCATGAGAGCCTTGAGCTGTTGACTACCGCCCGCAATGCTGCCGATGCGGCTAACCAGAATAAAAGTGAGTTTCTGGCCAATATGAGCCACGAAATCCGCAATCCGATGAATGGTGTGATCGGCATGCTGCAACTGTTACGTTTTACGGAGCTGACTGACGAGCAGAAAGATTACCTGAGTGCCATTGAAACCTCTGCGGATGATCTGCTGGCCATTATCAACGATATCCTTGACCTTTCAAAGATTGAAGCCGGAAAAATCGAGCTTGAAATAAGCCGCTTCTCGCTGCGTCGCTGCATCAATGATGTCCTCCTGATGCAGACAAGCAGGGCCTTTGAGAAGGGGGTGCAGGTCGAGGCCAGGCTGGATGAGCAGTTGCCTCTGGAAGTATATGGCGACCAGTTGCGAGTCAAGCAGGTGTTGCTGAATCTGCTTGGTAACGCAGTCAAATTTACCGAAGAGGGTACAATTTCCATTGAAGCAAGGTTGCTACAAAAGCAGGATGACAATTCAATTGTGCAGATAACGGTCAGCGATACCGGTATCGGCATGTCGCCAGAGGTGCTGGGCAAGGTGTTTGATCCATTTATTCAGGCTGACGTTTGCACTACCCGCAGGTTTGGTGGTACCGGTCTGGGGCTTACGATCTGCCGTCAGCTTGCAGAATTGATGGGAGGACGTATCAGCGCGACGAGCGAAGAAGGAAAAGGCAGTCAGTTTTACCTTGAACTGCCCTTCCGTCTATCGACACAGGTAGTTGAGGCAGAACCTGCTGCGTCAGTCTTCGGGCCGACACCTGTTACGTCAAAGTCTCAGACGGTCCTGATTGTTGAGGATAATTTGCTCAATCAACGGACTGCCGTTCTGCTGCTGCAGAATATGGGCTATCATACCAAGCTGGCCGGTAATGGAGAGGAAGCAGTGGCTGTATGGCGGCAAGGAGGCATAGATGTTATCCTGATGGATATCCATATGCCGGTCTGCAGTGGTTGTGAGGCGTTGCAGCTGATCCGTGCTGAAGAAACGAAAACAGGTGTCCATACGCCGATTATTGCCCTGACTGCCGATGCACTGAAAGGTACCGATAAAAAACTGCTTGAAGCGGGATTTGACGGTTACCTTTCCAAGCCATTCAGGCAGGATCAGTTGCGGGCAGTGTTGCATGGAGTAACGGCTGTCAGCAGCACTACTCTGTCGTCCGCCGGGTGATCCAGCCGTTGCCAAAGCAGACGGGCAGCAGTTCAACCGGCAGCATCGCCATGTTACTTTGGATCACCTGCGATACAGGGAGAGGATCCGTTGACGGCTTGTGGACAACCCGTACAAGCTGTGATACAGGAACGTCATGAAACAGGTTGCCATATTTGCCAAAGTGCATGATCCACGCTGTCAGGGAGTAGCCAGTGAGCTGGTTACCTGGCTTGAAGAACGCAAATGTCTGCCGCTGGTGGATACCCATCTGGCACGGCATGTCGGCTATGCCAGGGGACTGACGGAAAAGCAGATCCGCGACCGGGCCGAGCTGGTGGTGGTGCTGGGAGGCGATGGCACCCTGATTTCGGTTGCCCGTCTGTTCAGCAGCCGGCAGGTGCCGATTGTGGGTGTCAACCTGGGGAGCCTGGGCTTCTTGACTGAAATAACCGTTGAACAGCTGTATCCGGTACTTGAACAGTGTCTGGCCGATAGCCACCGGATTACTGAGCGGATGATGCTTGATGTGACGGTTACCAGGGGCGATCAGGAAATATCCCACTGCCAGGTGCTGAATGATGCGGTGATCAACAAAGGGGCGCTGGCCCGGATCATCGAGCTTGAGGCCAGGGTCAACGATGATTTTCTCACCAATTTCAAGGCTGATGGTTTGATTATCTCCACCCCGACCGGTTCCACCGGCTACTCCCTTTCCGCCGGAGGGCCGATTGTCCAGCCGCTGATGAAATGCGTACTGATTACGCCGATCTGTCCCCATACCCTGACCAACCGGCCAATTGTCCTTTCATACCAGTCGGTAATCAGGATTACGGTCAAATCATCCTTCGATGAGATGGTCTACCTGACCCTGGATGGCCAGGTGGGTGTTGAGCTGCAGGAGGGCGATTGCATTGAGGTCAGTCGCGCAGACACAACTACCGCCCTGGTGACCTCACCTGAGAAAGATTATTTTGCCATCCTGCGTGCCAAACTGAAGTGGGGCGAGCGATAACCTGCCATGCTGACCGAACTCTCCATCCGCAATGTCGCCATTATCGATCATCTGCAGCTTTCTTTCGGGCCGGGCCTGAATCTGCTGACCGGCGAGACCGGCGCCGGCAAGTCAATCATTATTGATGCCCTGACCCTGGTCTGCGGTGGCAGGGCCTCGGCCGATCTGATCCGTACCGGCGAAGACGAGGCAACTGTTGAAGCGCTTTTTGATCTGTCAGGCCTGCCGGTTCTGCGGGAACGGCTGCAGGAGGCGGGGCTTGAAGCGGGCGAAGAGCTGTTGATCAAGCGTACTCTCAGCCGCTCAGGGCGAAATCGGGTCTATCTGAACGGTTCGCTGGCAACCCTTGGACAGTTAACAGATATTGGACGTCAACTGGTTACCATCCATGGACAGCACGAGTCGCAGGCGTTGTTACGCCCTGACTACCACCTGGTCCTGCTGGATGCCTTTGCCGGGGCCGTTGAGTTGCGTCAGCGTTTCGGTGCGGCTTTTGATCGCTGGCGGCAACTTGGTGATCGGCTGGCGCACTTTGATGAACAGGAACGTGATGCAGCACACCGGTTGGATCTGGTGGCCTTTCAAGCCGATGAAATTGCTGCTGCCCGGCTACAGCCCGGCGAGGAGCAGCAGTTGGTGGAACAGCAGCGTCTGCTGGCCAATGCAGAGCGGCTGTCCTATAGTACGGGCGGGGCCTATGAGGCGCTGTACGGGGGGGATCAATCCCTGCTGGGTGAGCTGAAACGGGTGGTGGCTGCCCTGCGTGACGCTGCCGCCATCGATACGGCCCTGACCCCTCTGCACAACCTGCTGGATGAAGGGTATCTGCAGCTGGAGGATGCTGCCCTGCAGCTACGTGATTATGCCTCGCGGATTGAGGCTGATCCGGAGCAGCTCAAGGCGGTTGAGGATCGTCTTGATCTGCTGGTGCGCCTGAAACGTAAATATGCCCCCGATATTGATGCGATCATCGCCTTGGGAGTTGCCCTGGAGGCGGAGCTGGAGGAGCTGCGGGGGCGCAGCCGTTCCCGGGGCGAGCTGGAACAGGAGCTGGCGGCCCAGCGCAGTCTGCTGGACCGGCTTGGGGCTGAACTGGGCAGCAACCGCCGCGCTGCAGCAGCGCGGCTTGAACAACAGCTGGGAAATGAGATACGGCAGCTGGCCATGCAGCATGCCGTGGTGCAGGTCGCCTTTGAACCGCTTGTCGAACCCCGGGCCAACGGTTTTGAGAAGGTGGAGTTCCTGTTTACCCCCAACCCCGGTGAAGAGGCGCGTCCACTGGCTAAAGTAGCCTCCGGCGGTGAGCTGTCACGGCTGATGCTGGCCTTCAAACAGGTGCTGCCGGAAGGTGAAGCGCCAACACTGGTGTTTGATGAGGTGGATACCGGTATTGGAGGGGCGGTTGCCGGTGTGCTGGGAAGAAAACTGAAAAATGCGGCAGCGTCTCAGCAGGTCTTCTGTGTGACCCATCTGCCGCAGGTGGCTGCCTGGGCTACACAGCATATCCGTGTAGAAAAGCGGATTGATAACGGCCGGACCAACACCCTGGTCACCCTGCTTGACGGACCGGGGCGGGTGCAGGAGGTCGCACGGATGCTGGCCGGGGAACAGATCAGCGACGCAGCGTTACAACATGCCACAGAAATGATCGAGCAATCATCCGGGGCTTAGATCAGTCTGCCTGCAGTTCATTTGCTTCTGCGCAGACCACCCGGTTCCGGCCTGAGTTTTTTGCCTCATAGAGTGCCGCATCGGCGCGGGCTATCATGGCCTTTGCCGTCTCATCCCCCTGCATCATACTGATCCCGATACTGGTGGTAACGGTTATCTGTCTGCCGGCAAACATGATGGGTGTTGCTGCCGTAACTGCCCTGATTTTTTCGGCTGTTGTCCGGGCAGCCGAAGGTGAGGTGTCCGGCAGTAATAACAGGAATTCCTCTCCCCCGTAGCGACAGACTATGTCATGTTTTCTGACATGCCTCCGGAGTGTTGCACCAAACTCGCTGAGCACGGCATCACCTGCCTGATGACCATAGGTGTCGTTGATTTTCTTGAAACGGTCGATATCCAGCAACAGACAGGCAAACGCCCGTTCAGACCGTTGATGGCGCGAAAGTTCTTCTTCAACCCGTTCCAGACCGGCTCTCCGGTTCAGCAGGCCGGTAAGCGAGTCGATGGTTGCCATTTCGACCAGCTTTTCCTGCGCCTCACGTAACTCCTTGAGGAAACGGTTGTTGATAACCGCCAGCAGTCCCAGCAGCAGGCCCAGTACCAGTACCGCAGAGGCTGCAGTCAGCAGACGGTTCATCCGCATCTTGGCAACCACTTCCTTCATCGGGATAGAGACGCTGATGCCGCCGCGGATGTCACCGACCTTGTAGCCCTGGTTACTGTGGCAGCGGTTGCAGGTGGTTTCGTAGGCAAGCGGCGCCATATAACGGTAGACTGGACCGCCGGGACGCTGTTCGATCGTAAATGTCTCACGGGCGCCCTGCTCAAACCTGAGCAGCGATGTGCGTTCAAAGACGTCAGGGGAGTTGGTTTCGACGTTGACCGGTTTCAGGCTTGAGACATGGAACGAATAGCCTTCAGCCTCTGTTGAAAGCTGTGACATTTCACGGGTTACCAGGCCGGGGTTGCGCAGGGTGTACTGCTTGTTGTTGTCCTTGTCGACAATATTGACTTTGAGGCCGGGCAGGCTGGTCAGGAAAGGGTTGGGGTTGACGCCGGGCTTGACCTCGACATAGACGCCACCGTAGCCGGTGACCCAGCGGCGGATCAGGATCACCTGTTGAAACAACGCCTTGGCCTGTTGGTGGATCATACTGACGGTCAACTCTTCGGCCCGCATGTTAAAGGCCAGAAAAATTCCGCAGATGACCAGACTGATGATAATCACGGCACCAATCAGAAACTTGCGGGCAAATTTGAGGCGATTGTTCGGCATACGCATCCTGAGGCATGGATCTATTTTGACGATGAGCGGTAGGCTTTTGTATCTAGATATGTAGACGATAGTGCTGCTAATGTCAAACAACAGGCAGAGGCTCATCAAAGCTCTTGACAGGGCGGGCGCTCTGTGCTTTGATTCACGTCATGAATTCCTTCTACCGTTTTGCATCTTTTTTCGGGTTTTTTTGGTACGGCTTTTATTTTACGCCGTCTGCCCGGGCAAGGGTGTACGCGGTTTAGGAGCAAAAAACCGATTACACAACCAAAAGCCGGGGCAGACGGAAGAGTCTCCCCGGCTTTTTTCGTTTGATGTGGCAAAACGATTCTATGGCCGGGGGATTCCTCCCGGCCTTTTGTTTTTGGGAAAAAGGAGCGAGAGATGATCATCGTCATGAAGGCAGGCGCAGGCAAGAAAGACAGGGATGAAGTGGTGAAGCGGATCAAGGAGCTGGGGTATAAACCCCATATTATTCATGGCACCACCAGAGACGTGATCGGCGCCATTGGTGATGAACGGGCGAAGCTGGTACTGCAGTCGCTGGAGAATATGCACGGCGTTGAGAGTGTGGTGCCGATCCTGCAACCGTACAAACTGGCATCCAGCGAGGTGAAGCATGAGCCAAGCCAGGTGAAGGTCGGCGACTCTGTTGTTATCGGCGGCTCCCGGGTCGTGGTGATGGCCGGTCCCTGCTCGGTTGAGAGTGAAGAGCAGATCATTGAAAGCGCCAGGCTGGTGAAAGAGGCCGGAGCAACCATGCTGCGCGGCGGTGCCTTCAAGCCCCGTACCTCCCCCTATTCATTCCAGGGGCTGGAAGAGGAGGGGCTGAAGATGCTGGCAAAAGCCCGTGATCTGACCGGCCTGCCGTTCGTGACCGAAGTCATCAACCCCGAGACCGTGGACCTGGTGGCCGACTATGCCGACATGCTGCAGATCGGTGCCCGCAACTCCCAGAACTTTGCCCTGCTGAAGAAGGTCGGCCAGTGCGGCAAGCCGATCCTGCTCAAGCGTGGCATGGCCATGACCATTCAGGAGTTTCTGATGAGTGCCGAGTACATCATGAGCGAGGGCAACCAGGGGGTGGTGTTGTGTGAGCGGGGGATCAGAACCTTTGAGACAGCTACCCGCAATACCCTTGATCTTTCGGCCATTCCGGTGCTGAAGCTGAAGACCCACCTGCCGGTGGTGATTGATCCGTCCCATGGTACCGGCAACTACCACTATGTGGCGCCGATGTGCTATGCCGCAGTGGCCGCCGGGGCAGACGGCCTGATTGTGGAGGTGCATCCGGACCCTGAGCGGGCGTCAAGTGATGGGCCGCAATCGCTGAAGCCAAAGAAGTTCGCGGCCATGATGCAGAAGTTACGGCTGTTTGCCGAGGCGGACGGGCGAAGTCTGTAAAACGAGAGCGGAAAGCGTGCTTCACAATTAAACAGCAAAGGCTGTCTCTACCAAGGCAGCCTTTGCTGTATCAAACGTGGGCATCGGCATCATCCGGGAACTGTGTGCCGATCTGGCGGATGGTGTCGATGCTGTCCAGAAATACATCCATCAACTCAGGATCAAAGACCGTGCCGGCATCTTTTTGCAGCTCATCCACCACCGCGGCCGGGTCCCAGGCCTCTTTATAACAGCGCCGGTTTGAGAGGGCATCATAAACATCGGCAATTGCTACAATCCTGCCAAAGAGGGGGATCTCTTCCCCCTTCTTGCCGCGGGCCGTACCATCCTCTTTCTCATAACCCGGCAGCGGTTTCAGGGTCGCCAGGCTGATATGACCGGGGTAGCCGTTGCCATCCCAGCGTTCGTGGTGATTCAGGGCAACCGCTGCCGCTGATTCATCCAGTTCTGAATAAACATCGGGAAACAAGCGGGCGCCATAGACGGTGTGCAGTTTCATGACGTCGTATTCTTCCGGGGTGAAACGGCCCGGTTTTTTCAGGATACTGTCGGAGATGGCCACTTTGCCCACATCATGCAGCATGGCTGCCATCCGCAGGATATCGCGGGTGCGGTCAATCTCATCCTGCTCAAGCCCCTTGCGGGCTGCCCATCCTTCATACAACGCCACCGAGTAGGCCGCCACACGGTTGACGTGGGGGCCGGTCTCTTTGGGGTCACGCAGCTCAGCCATCCGGTTCATCCGCAGGATGATCTCGCGGGTCATCTTGGCCCGTTCAATGGCGTTGGCGGCGGTCACGGCAAAGTAGCTGATGCCGTTTTCATCGTTGCCGTCAAAGGAGGTGACCTGGCCGGTGGCATCCTTGGCGTTGATCAGCTGCAACACCCCTACCGTCTCGCCCCGCATGCTGGTCAGCGGCAGGACCAGTTGCGAGGTGGTACGGTAGTTGGTCAAGTCGTCAAAAGAACGGTTAAAGGAGTAGGGCAGCCCGGCATCCAGATGATAGACATCCGGGATATTGAGCTGGTTGCCGGTGGCAGCCACATAACCGGCAATGGAGGTGTTATCGACCCTGATGGTTATATTTGAGTAGACCGATTTGCGGTGGGGCGCCAACTGGGTATTAACCGTATCGTTCTGTGAATAGCGGGCTGCCAGCCAGTTGCCGTCTTTAATGTAGATGGTACCGGCATCACAGCCGGTGAAGCGCCGGGCCTCGGAAAGGATCTTTTCAAGCAGGAAGTCAATATCCTTGATTTGGGAGATATCAAGCCCAAAGTTAAGAAGCTGCTGTAATGTCTCATTATAATCTCTCATGCCCCACCTCCTGCACGTATGCCCTTAAGAATACTATTGTAGCTGAAGAAGATGGATTGGCAAGGTTCAATTCGGGTTAATTTTTGATTGCTGAGAGGGGCAGGATGCACTACCATGAGAAACTTTTCAGGGAGGTCGTTTCCTATGTCCCGCCTGCCATTTCTGATTGTTCTGGTCCTTGTTTTTGCTTTTACTGCTGCAGCCGGTGCCGATCAACGTACTGATCCCAGAGAACAGGCCATGTCCGATAGTCTTGATCTCTGGCGCGAGGGTCGTTTTGAGCAGCTGTACGACAGCCTTTCCCACAGAAACGGTATGACCAGAGAACGCTTTGTCCATACCATGAAGGATGCCGGGATCAAACCTGCCTGCTGTTTTAACAAACTGAACAATTTCCGTCTGATCAGTGAAAAGCGGACAACCGCCAAGGTCTTTGCCAGGCTGGGGATGGAGGGCAGCCCCGGCGTTGATGACAGCCAGAGCCGCGAGTTTACCCTGGACCATGAAGAAGGGCGCTGGAAGATGCGGCTGACCGATATCAAGGCCCTTGCAGCCCAGTCCGGCCACCGGAAAAAGAAACGATAGATCCCAATAAGGAGTTTGTATATGAGCGATCAGACCGAGACACTGCAGGTTACCCCCTTGAATCAACAGCACCGTGCCCTGGGGGCCCTGATGGCACCCTTTGGCGGCTGGGATATGCCGATCCAGTACGAGGGGATCATTGCCGAGCACCGCTGGTGCCGTGAGCAGGCAGCCCTGTTCGATATCTGCCATATGGGAGAGTTCCAGTTCACGGGTGATATCGTTGCCAGCGGACTTGAGGATCTGTTTACCTTTTCCATCAGCGCTATTCCGGTCGGCCGTTCCAAGTACGGTTTTCTGCTGAACGAACAGGGCGGGATCATTGATGACCTGATCGTGTTCCGTCAGGCCGACGATCAGGCCATGATTGTGGTCAATGCTGCCACCGCTCCGAATGATTTCAAGGTGATTCAATCACGGCTGAAGGGTGGTCAGTTCAGCGACATCACTGCTGCCACTGCCAAGCTTGACCTGCAGGGGCCCCGTTCCCGTGAAGTGCTGGTTGACCTGCTGGGTGGCTGGGTGGCCGAGATTCCCTACTTTAAATTTGTCCAGCAGACGGTACTGGGCGTTCCTGCCATTGTCAGCCGTACCGGCTACACCGGTGAGCTGGGGTATGAGATCTTCCTGCCGGCCGATAAAGTAGGCGAGCTGTGGGAAAAGCTGCTGGCTGATGAGCGGGTCAAGCCGGCCGGACTGGGGGCACGGGATGTGCTGCGTCTGGAAGTGGGCTACTCACTCTACGGCAACGATATTGATGAAGCGACAACGCCATTGGAAGCGGACCTGGCTGCCTTTGTCAAACTGGACAAGCAGTTTGTGGGCAAAGAGGCGCTGCTGAAGCAACAGAAGCAGCCTTTGAAGCGGGTCAAGGTGGCCTTTAAGGTCACTTCACGGCGCACACCCCGCCACGGTTTCGGTATCTTTGACGGAGAAAAGCAGATCGGCGAGGTGACCAGCGGTGTCTTCTCACCGATGCTGGGCTGCGGCATTGGTCTGGGCTATGTGGAGCCCGGTTATGCGGCGCTTGGCACTGCCCTGACCATCAAACAGGATCGGGCGGTGATGGAGGCGGCGGTCTGTACCGTGCCGTTCTTTACTGAAGGATCAGTACGCAGCTAACATCATGTAAACGAAAGGAGTCGGTTATGAAACGTACCGTTTATGTTGTGCTGGGGGCTCTGTTGCTGGTGTCACCATCTGCGTTTGCTGCTGAAAGTATCCGTGACGGCTACTGGGAGATCACCTCACAGACCGAGATGCCCGGCATGCCGATGAAGATCCCGGCCTCAACCATCAAGCACTGCTATAGCAAAGAGGATGTCAAGGACCAGAAGAAGGTGATCGCCCGGGAAAAGAACTGTACCCTGACCGATTACAAGGTGGCTGGTAACAAGGTCACCTGGGCCATGAAATGCACCGGGCAAAATGCCGGTACCTTTAACGGTGAAACCATCTTCAGCCAGGATTCCTATGCCTCAACCATGAAGATGAAGAGTCAGGGCCATGCCATGACCGTCAAGGTAAAGGGAAAACGGATCGGCGAGTGTCCCAAAAAATAAGCAAGTTCAGCTGTAACCATATACCATTGGAGGGTTAGCGTATGTCAGAAATCTATTTTACCAAAGAGCATGAGTGGGTCAAAGTGAGTGGTACCAGCGCCGTCTGCGGCATCAGTGATCATGCGGCCCATGAGCTGGGTGACATCACCTTTGTGGAGCTGCCGGCTATCGGCAAGGTGGTCAAGCAGGAAGAGGTTATGGCTGCCATTGAGTCGGTCAAGGCTGCCAGTGATATCTACGCCCCGGTTTCCGGCACGGTGGTCAAGGTGAACTCTGAGCTGGAAGATGCGCCTGAAAAGGTGAACGAGTCCGCAGAAGAGGCGGCCTGGATGGTGGAGCTTGAGCTGGCTGATGCTGCCGAGCTGTCAAAGCTGATGACCAAGGCGCAGTACGAGGCATACCTTAAAACCCTGTAGGGAGATTCTATGAACACCAGTCACTATTGCCCCCATACTCCTGAAGAGATTCAGGAGATGCTGGCAGCCATCGGCGTCTCCAGTGTCAAGGAACTGTTTGCCCCGATTCCGGCAGAGCTGCGTTGCAGCACCTTTAACCTGCCTGTTGGCATGTCGGAATTTGAGACCTATGCCAGGCTGCAGTCGGTTGCTGCTGATAACAATCAAAACCTGTCGCTGTTCATCGGTGGCGGATTCTATGACCATATTATCCCGGCAGCGGTTGATCATCTCTCCGGTCGGGCCGAGTTCTACACCGCTTATACTCCTTACCAACCGGAATGCTCCCAGGGCACCCTGCAGGCGTTGTTTGAGTACCAGACCGCCATCTGCCGTCTGACCGGTCTGGATGTCAGCAACGCCTCGCTCTACGATGGCGCCACCGGCCTGGCAGAGGCCGCTTTGATGGCGATGCGGGCCACCAACCGGACCAAGGTGGTGGTGGATGGCTGTGTCTCTCCCATTGCCCGCCAGGTGCTGGCCACCTATCTCTCCAATCAGGATGCAGAGCTGGTGGAGCTGCCGCCCCTGGATGGCCTGCTGAACCGGGAAGAGCTGGCAAAACAGCTGGATGCCAACACCGCTGCAGTGCTGGTGCAGTATCCCAACGTGTTTGGCGGGGTGGAGGACTTCTCCGGCCTGGCTGACCAGGCCCATGCTGCCGGTGCCCTGCTGGTAACCGCGGTCTATCCGGTTGCTTTGGGCATCTTGAAGTCACCGGGTGAACTGGGGGCTGACATTGCCGTGGGTGATGGCCAGTCGCTGGGCAATCCGCTCTCCTTTGGCGGTCCTTCCTTCGGCTTTATTGCTGCCAGGAAGGCCCATATCCGTAATATGCCGGGCCGGATTGTTGGTGAGACCGTTGACAAGAACGGCAAGCGCGGTTTCGTGCTGACCCTGCAGGCCCGTGAACAGCATATCAAGCGTCACAAGGCGACCTCAAACATCTGTAGCAACCAGTCGCTCTGCGCCCTGCGCGGCCTGATCTTTCTGGCTGCCATCGGCAAGCAGGGGCTGGCTGATCTGGCCCGCCTGAACCGGGACAAGGCCGAGTACGCCAAGGCCTGTCTGGCAAAACTGCCGGGCGTGGTGGTGCTGCAGACCGCTCCAACCTTTAACGAGTTCACCATCAGCCTGCCGAAACCGGCGGAAGCTGTGGTGGCGGCCCTGTTGGATAAAGGGATTGCTGCCGGCATGCCGCTGGGCCGGTTCTATACCGGATCGGAAAATATGCTGGTGGTGACGGTAACCGAGAAACGCAGTAAAAAAGAGATTGATCAGCTGGTGAAGGCGCTGGAGGTGGCACTATGCAACTGATTTATGAAAAATCCGTCTCTGGCCGCCGTGGTGTGATGCTGCCGGTTTCTGATGTGCCTGCAGCCGCTGACCTGCCGCAGAACCTGCTGCGCTCTGAAACTGCGGCCCTGCCTGAACTGTCAGAGCTGGATATGGTGCGTCACTTCACCAACCTGTCCCGCCGCAACTTCTCGGTGGATACCAACTTCTATCCTCTGGGTTCCTGCACCATGAAGTACAACGCCAAGGTGCTGGAAAACGCTGCCAACCTGTTTGCCCCGCTGCATCCCTTGACCGCCTTCCTGCCCGGTGGGGCAGAGCTGTGCCAGGGGGCGTTGGGGATGCTGTATGACCTGGGCCAGATGCTGGCTGACATCACCGGTATGGATGAGGTCACCACCCAGCCGCTGGCAGGCGCCCATGGTGAGATGACCGGTATGCTGCTGGTTGCGGCCTACCACAAGGCCAAGGGCAACAAGAAGAAATACGTGGTGGTGCCTGACTCATCCCATGGCACCAACCCGGCCTCGGCAGCCATGGTGGGCTATGAGATCATCACGATCCCCACGGCCCCCTATGGTGACATGGACCTGGAACTGTTCAAGCAGGCCATGAATGGTGAAGTGGCAGCGGTCATGATGACCTGCCCCAACACCCTGGGACTGTTCAACCCCTATATCAAGGAAATCGCTGATATCGCCCACAGTCACGATGCCCTGATGTACTACGATGGCGCCAACCTGAACGCCATCATGGGCAAGGTGCGGCCCGGCGATGTGGGCTTTGACGTGGTACACGTCAACCTGCACAAGACCTTTGGTACCCCCCACGGTGGCGGCGGTCCCGGTTCCGGTCCGGTAGGGGTCAAGAAAAGCCTGATTCCGTTCCTGCCGATGCCCCGCATTATCCATGACGAGGTCAGTGGCAAGCTGCAGATCCAGACTGACAATCCCTTGAGCATTGGCCGTACCGCCAATTTCTTTGGTAACTTCGGGGTCATGGTCAAGGCCTACACCTACATGATCATGCTGGGACGTGAAGGCCTGATTCAGGTCTCTGAACAGGCGGTACTGAATGCCAACTACATGAAGGAAAAGCTGAAAGGGTATTTTGATCTGCCCTACAGCCAGACCTGTATGCATGAAGTGGTCTTCTCTGCCTCCAAGCAACTGGCTCAGGGTGTCCATGCCATTGATATCGCCAAGTTCCTGATCGACAAGGGCTACCATCCACCCACGGTCTACTTCCCGCTGATCGTCAAAGAGGCGATCATGATTGAGCCGACCGAGACCGAGAGCAAGGCCACCATGGATGCCTTTATCGGGGTGATGATCGAGGCTGCCAGGCAGGCCGAGGCTGATCCTGATTCCTTTGCAGCCATGCCGGTTACCATGCCGGTTACGCGGCTTGATGAAACCAGGGCAGCCAGGAGCCAGACCGTCTGCTGCCTCGGGTAGCAGGGTAGTTGCTGTCTCAAAGGAAAAGGCCGATCGGAATAATTTCCGGTCGGCCTTTTTTTGTCTGGAAAACGGCAGTTCATATCCACTAAGGACACGAAGTTTCACGAAGATTTAAAAAATACAGGAAACAAAGATTTTACCCAAATGCTGATTAGCGGTTTGCTTTAAACAATCGGTTTTTCTTGGTATTACTTCGTACTCTTTGTGGATTATTGTGTTTTTAAGACTATAACAGGTTAAGTTCTCTGTGTTCCTTGCGTTCTTTTGCGGCCAATTGCTTGATTCTGGCTTCCCTACGGCCTGGTTGCAATAAAGATCGCCCGCAACGGTGCCGGGTGTCCTTCAATGGTCTTTGATTCATCATCCGGGTCAAGATAATCCGCCAGAGACTCAAAACGCATCCAGTCCGTCGCATGTTGTTCCCCGTGGCTGGTGCGATTGGTGTTGACGCAGGCAATCTCGGTAAAGCCACAGCGTTGCAACCACAGGGTCATGGCCGGTATTGACGGCAGGAACCAGACATTGCGCATCTTGGCGTAACGTCCCGGCGGCATGAAGACCGTCTCCTGATCCCCTTCAACAATCAGCGTCTCCAGAATCAACTGTCCTCCCGGACGCAGGCAGCCCTTCAACTCCAAGATATGGTCAAGGGGCGAGCGACGATGGTACAGCACCCCCATAGAGAAGACGCTGTCAAAGCAGGCAAGGTTGGCAGGCAGATCTTCGACACCGATCGGGATGACCTGATGCTGTGGATCCCGCAGATAGCGCTGCATAACCTGAAACTGCATCACCGAGACCAGAAATGGCTCAATGCCAAGCACAAAGTCCGCACCGACGCCACGCATCCGCCAGCCATGGTAGCCGTTGCCGCAGCCCACATCCAGGACCCTGCGTCCGGCCAGCGGCTGGATGTGCGGTAGCAGGCGATCCCACTTCCAGTCAGAGCGCCACTCGGTCTCAATCTCAACACCAAAAAGAGAATAGGGGCCTTTTCGCCAGGGGTGAAAGGCCTGCAGTAGAGTGATCAGCTCTTCGCTACTGATCCGGCCAAGATCACTGCCGGAACCGATGGTAACAGAGTCCTGCAGATCAATGCAGGATGGCTGAATCTGTGGCAGCGCCTCCAGAGCGCTGAGCCACTCCGGCATATCACCGTACCGTTCAAGCAACAGCTGCTTGGACAGGGTGCTTTGCAGCTGTGCAGCCCAACGTTCCTGTCCCATGGCAACAAGCTGGGGATAGAGTGCATCGTAGTAGTTCATTTTATGGCAACCAGAGAGGCGAAGTTAAAGCACTGGAACCACAGCTCAGCGCAGCTGAAACCGGCAGTCTGCAGCCGTTTTTGATGCACCGCAACGGTCTCCGGGATCATCACGTTTTCCAGGGCTGACCGCTTCTGGCTGATCTCCAGGTCACTGTAGCCATTGGCCCGTTTAAAATCATGGTGCAGTTCAATGTGCAACTGCTGCTGCTCCGGCTTGCTGAATGCGATCTTCTCCGAGAGGATCAGAATGCCGCCCGGATTGAGTCCGGCATAGATCCGCTGCATCAGAGCCAGCCGCTGCGGCGGGGGGATGAACTGCAGGGTGAAGTTAAGCACCACCACTGAGGCGTTCTCAATCGTTACCTCCTGCAGATCGCTGCAGAGCAGCGTCACCGGAATGTATAGTCCGGTGTCAAGGGACAGCAGCTCTCGGGCACGCTCAATCATTGCCGGGGAGTTATCCACCGCAATAATGTCGCAGTCCGGCGCGGTGATCCGCTGGCGCATGGCCAGAGTTGCCGCCCCAAGGGAACAGCCCAGATCATAGCAGTGGCTGCCGGGCTGGGCGTACCTGGCGGCAATGACGCCGATATTGGCTATGATCATGCCATAGCCCGGCACCGAGCGTTGGATCATGTCGGGAAACACCGCAACGACCCGTTCGTCAAACTGGAAATCGATGATATCATGGAGGGGGGCCGCATAGAGGGCGTCAGTTTTTTTTGTCACAGTTTTCTGGTCCTGATTGACTTGTTGTTTGAAAAAGTTGCATACAAATACATCTGCTGAAGTACAGCAGAACGTACCACCACGATAACTGCCGGGAGCACAGAAGAACCGGGTCCGGTTCTACTTGAACGCAAAGCTCAGGGAGGTTGAAACATGGGATACATGGCGCAGTTTCGTAAATTTGCAGGTGTCGTTACCGGCTTCACACTGTTGCTGATGATCGGCTGCGGGGGCGGCAGCTCCGGTTCATCTATCCCTGATTACTCGCAGACCGCGAACTGGCTGGTTCTCTCCTCATCGGCTATTAAAAATGTGGATGTCTTCTACATATATCCGACCGCCTATAAAAAGGCTACCCCGAGTGACCCTGTCTTCTGCGCCATTGACAACCCAACCATGGTGCAGGGCGCGCAGCGGGCCTATCAGCAACAGGCCACCGCCTTTGCACCCTATGCCAACATCTTTGCCCCCTACTACCGGCAGGTGGACGCCACCTATCAGCTGGCACTCCCTTTCGACCAGCAGGACGAAAACATCCGGAAAGTGCCGGGCCCCGATGTCATTGCGGCCTTTGAGTACTATCTGCAGCACTATAACAACGGACGTCCCTTTATCCTCGTCGGGCATTCACAGGGGGCAGCCGTGCTCAAGTATCTCCTGGCTGACTACATGACGCTACACCCTGACGTCTATCAGCGGATGATCGCGGCGTACGTCGTCGGCCAGTCGATCACCCCGCAGTACCTGGCGCAGAATTCCCACCTGCGGTTCGCCACAGGCAGCAGCGACACGGGCGTCATCGTCTCCTGGAACACTGAGGCTCCCACTACCACCATACCGAATCCCATCACACAACCGGGTGGCATCGCTATCAATCCGATTACCTGGACGTTGGGAGAGAATACGGCAGCTGCCTCCCAGAATCTCGGCTCACTTCAGTTGGATGCAACCGGGTTTCCGGTGCTTGATCAATATGGAGAAATTCTGCGTGTCACCGGCCTGGCCGATGCACGGGTCGACCAAGCCAAGGGAGTGGTGATCTGCAGCACCGTCAATCCGGCTGTCTACAATGCCTATGGTATCTACCATAATTTCGACATACCATTCTACTTCTTCAATCTCAGACAGAACGCCGCCGACCGGATCGCGCACTATTTCTCCGGAAATAGCGGGAACTGACCATGAGGTAGCACTGTTTCGGTTGCATGCAGGTATTGACTTGGTATTGGCGACGCTTCAAGCTGCATGCGTTATGTACGGCTCGTACGGTCAACAAGGCGGGACACGCGTGCTCGCTCCCAAGGAGAACTCCATGAAAATGGGTGACATCATTTTTCCGATCAGATGTTGCGGCGTGGCGTTATTGTCCGCTGTCATGGCGGCGCTGCTCGCGCCGTCCCCGGTTCAGGCGGGCGCATGTATGGATGGAAAGCTTACGGCGGCGATAGACTATGGCTTGAATGATATCGCTACGAAAACAGTGAAAAAAATCACCATTAAATACACAATCAAAATCCAACCTAACGTCAAGTCAAAAGTAGAGTGCATTCAGGCGTCGAGCACATCGACAGACCTGACCTGCCGGATAACGGAGTTCAACTCATACATTTATATCATCAAAGGAAAGTCTCCGATAACATTCGCGAATCCTGGAATGTTCGGAGGAAATAACAATGTCGAGGAGAAGATCTGCACCGCCATGGATTTGGCGGTCTATTATCTCACTGGCGGAAAACTGTAAGGGAAGATCGACGTGAATGCGGCGACATCCTTGATAAGAACTCGCAGGGTTGCATTCCTGGTAATTCTGGGGATTCTTTCCAATTAGTTGTCAAGTTTGTTGCTTTTTCAAGAGTTTAAGTCATGGAATGTCAAGACAGGATTTTCAAAGGTGTCTTCTCCACCCTTTGATTCTGGTATCAACTGATCAATTGCCAGATCCTCTTCACTTCCAGGTCTTCCGGTGAAACAACATTGGCCTTTGTGTGCCCTATAACTAGCTTTCTTCATTTGTGGATTATATTGATGTTTTCATGCTATTTCCGAGCGTAACGGGGTGCGGAGATCACCTGACAGGTTTTAGGTCAGGTGAATCTTCTTGGTTGGGTCCCTTTCTTTTGGGACTGATTAGCTTCGGCATACCCCCTCTGTCCGTCCACTCCCAGTTTGATTGCATCGGTTTGACCATTATTGAAATCAACGGCCATTCCACCACGTCCCGCCCGGTCAAAGAAATCCGGCAGGGATATCCATTCTGCGTGAGTTCCACTCGGATTCGGGTAATGTTTGGCGAGCCTTTTCCAACCGGAGGCGCGGGAGCCGAAATAGAGCGTAACAACTATCAGGATACTAAAGAGAACGAGTCCCTTCCATCGTTATAGGCCCATGATGAACTTCTTGACCTGCGCGGCTACCTCATTCAACGCTTCCGCCCCCTTTGGGTTCGACTGCCTGTGTCCACTAGCCTAATATACGTTTTCCCGCCATGCACGAGCCTTGAAATCGTACTCGTTCATGGTTAGCGGCATGACCGATGCGGGATATGTCAGTCTTGGCTCCCCCTCTTTCACCGAGTACCTCAGGCGCCATTTTTTCTGCAATTCGCTGTCGTCAAGGCCGGCATCCCTCAGACTCGCAGGATAACTGCCAGTGCGCTCTTTATATGCCAGCACCTTTTGCGACGCCAAATCAGCATTACTGCGGGAGCCAGCGTTCCAATAAATCTGAACGGTGCTGGCGAGAACGAGAGCAACAGACCAAATAGCCATACGAATGCCACGATCTTTGCGCTCAGCGGGCTTGCGGAGCATGCGCACAGCATTGAAAATCAGATAGATGAGGAGGAAGGGCAGGAGGAGGACCAGTAAAAAGCCATTGCCTTTCTGCACGGTAAGGGCAAACACGATCGCCACCGGAATGATGGTCTTTAAGGAGGGTAAGATTTTCATTGTTTTCGGACCTTATGTCGAAATTTGGCCGCCTGATGTCCATACAGAACAGCATAAGCAATAACCGCCTCACATATAGCAGATGCGTGGGCTGTTATGGTATACATTCGACCTCAACATTTATTTCAAATACCATTTGATGGCTCACAGACGTATGGATTGAACGGGGTTACATGCACAGACAAGCTGAACATGGTGTAATCTGGCGGGTCATTGATACCGGCCCCTGCTGTGGCAGGGAAAACATGGCGATTGATGAGGCGCTTTTTCGTTGTTTTGATCCGGCTGCATCACGGCCGGTGCTGCGGCTGTATGGCTGGCAACCGCCTGCGCTGTCGCTGGGGCGGTTTCAGAAGGCTGGCGATGATCTTGATCTGGCCCGTTGCCGGGCCGACAACCTGACGGTTGTGCGCAGGATCACCGGCGGCGGGGCGATCTGGCATGCCGATGAGCTGACCTACAGCCTGGTCTGTACGCCTTCGCAGATACCTCCTGCCAGCTCAGTGAAGGATTCCTTCCGGGTGCTGACCTCTTTTCTGCTGGGCTTTTACCATGCCTTGGGGCTGCAGGCTGACTATGCCGTTGATCTGGCCCCGGCAGGCAGCAGGTTGGGGCAGCGCACGCCGCTCTGCTTTGCCGGCAAGGAAAGTTACGATATCATGCTGCAGGGTCGCAAGATCGGCGGCAATGCCCAGCGTCGCTCGCGGGAGATCATCTTTCAGCATGGTTCGATCCCGCTGTTGAACCGGGTAGGGCAGGGCGTGCAGTATCTGAAGATCAAGCCGCAAGGGATTGAACAGGCCACCACCTGTCTGGTTGATGAGGGGATTACGGTTGCTTGTGATCATTTGAAACAGATCCTGTTGCAGCAGTTCGCAGGGCAGTTGGGGGCAGAGCTGCAGCCTGGTGGATTAACCAAGCAGGAACAGGCCTTAACTGAGCAGTTGATGACTGAAAAATACCATGCTGATTGCTGGAATCTGGAAGGTGAAGAACCATGAAAATTGAACGCAAGCCGGAATGGCTGCGCAAAAAGGTACCGCAGGGGGAGCAGGCTGCCATGCGGGGGCTGTTGTCTGAACTGAAGCTGAACACGGTCTGCCAGCAGGCGTTGTGTCCTAACATATCCGAGTGTTTTGGCTGCGGCCAGGCCACGTTTCTGATCCTGGGCAGGGATTGCACCCGTCAGTGCAGCTTCTGTAATGTGGATAAGGCGCCCAGCCCCCAGGCACCGGATGCTGATGAACCGCGCCGCCTGGCAGAGGCGGTGCTGCGCCTGAAGCTCTCCCATGTGGTGATCACCAGCCCCACCCGTGATGACCTTGCAGATGGCGGCGCTGGCCACTATGCGGCAACGGTGGCTGCGGTGCGGGAGGTCTCACCAGCCACCGCAGTGGAACTGCTGGTGCCTGATTTTGGCGGTGATTATACAGCCCTGGCAACGGTGCTGGCTGCACAACCGGCCATCCTGGCCCATAACCTTGAGACCGTGCCCCGGCTGTACGAGGTGCGCAAAGGGGCTGATTATCAACGTTCCCTTGACCTGCTGCAGCAGGCAGCGCTGCATGCGCCGGCCATCCCCACCAAGTCAGGCATCATGCTGGGGTTGGGGGAGGAACTGGATGAGGTCAGAGCCGTCATGCAGGATCTGCGCAGAGTGGGCTGCAGCTACCTGAGTCTGGGCCAGTATCTGGCCCCCAGCAAACGGCATCAGCCGGTGGTGGCCTATATTCCGCCCCAACAGTTTGACCTGCTGCGGGATGAGGCGTTGGCGCTGGGGTTCAGGCATGTGGAGAGCGGTCCCTATGTCCGCAGCTCGTACCATGCGGCAAACTACGCATGACAGCACAAAGCGTACTGAGATTTCTCGAAGATAATTAGACTGTCTACAAGATAATTAGATAATATCTACAAGTTGGTTAGACTTTTGGAGCGTTCGTGGTTCAAAAAACCATTAAGCTACTCTTCTTTCCGCAAGATGATCAGTATTGGCGGATAGACTGGTTTGGTGACATTAGTTATCCAAGCCAGTTTGTCCGTCGTTCTACTCCCTCCATTCGAGTCGCACTTTCCCCATTGCCGGATGCTAATATTGATGCTGCAGGTGTTCGTGAAATATCATGGACAAAACAGCAGCAGGTTTACGCACCGGTTGGCTATCTGGGGAAATTGAAGATCGGCGATATATGGCGTAACGGTGAATTAATCGCCTCTCCGGATTACTGTAAGGAATGCTTCAAGGATGTTTCGGTTTGCCAGGAAACCACCAGCATAATCAAGGCCGGGGTGAGTACAAAGGTCGGCCACCGTGACGTGTTTTACCTGCCTTTGATCTTACATCCATGCCATACCTTCCATACCGGTTCTTTCTGTGCCCTAGTTAATCTGGATGATGGTAAGTAGAAGGGCAGCTATCTGCAGCGGCTGGGGGACTCGCTGGTAAAGACGGGGGTGCATGGTCATGACAACATCCACCTTTTAGTGTTCATTTTAATTGAGTTGGACCAAATTAATACAATCTGAGTACTTTGACATGTAACAGGCCATTTTTACTGCTTCAATTTCAACAGTTGTTGATACTGTCTATAATGAATTTCCGATTCGCTTCCTGAAAATCGGTTAGTTTAAAGTGAGACTGTTAAGGAGGGTAGCTGATGGTTGTGCCCGCCACCCGTGCCAGGCTGTTCAGGGTATGGGGTTTTGCGTGGTGAAGGTCGTATATCTCCATGACATTGATGCTGCGCACCAGGAGCGCATCGGCGATAAGGGAGCGGTGACAACGCCAGGGTACGGCCTCGACGCACATCAGCGCAACGGTGTGCCGGGTGACGAGTTGTAGCAAGTCCGTGATGGCAGCCTCAAAGGTCGGGGTCTGCATGTAATCGGCAAATCCCCGAAAAGAGGCATTCTTCCAGCCGGTATTGGGTGAGTCGGCGCGGCTGTGTCGTAGACCGCCCAGTCCTTTCAGATGTTGATAGTCGATACCCTGGGTTGGTAGAAAGAGCTGCAAGTCATCGGCGTTGAATTGGGGGGTGTGACGGGAACGAGGAATGCTGCGGACATCTGCCAAGAGTCCGATGCCGTACCGCTTCAGCAACTCTGTGAAATCGTCGAGGCTGCGGGTTGAGTGGCCGACTGTATAGACGTTTACATTCCCGGGTGTCATTGCCATGATCCCCTCTTCCGCCTTGCGTGATGCGCGGCTTGTAGTATGATCTTTCCTGTTGTCACCCTCAAGCGCGGAGAGGCCTCATCATATCATGAAACGCTCATTGTTCTGCATTGTTGTGTTCATGCTGCTTACGTTGCCTGTTGCCGGCTTTGCCACGGAAGAGTATGCCCGTCAAACCGGTCTGACATGTGCTGCCTGTCATGCTGATCCCATCGGTGGCGGCGAGCTGACCGCTCTTGGGAAGGCGTTCAGCGAAAGGCAGCAGGCCCAGTCGCAACCCAATCAGATGACAACGGCAGCAAAAGGGTTCAGGTTCGCGGTCGGTTACATCCATATGCTGACCGCCATCCTCTGGTTCGGTACGATCCTGTACGTCCATCTGGTGCTGAAACCGGCCTATGCCGCTGGCGGCCTGCCGCGCGGCGAAGTACGGGTTGGCATACTTTCAATGCTCATGATGGGCCTGACCGGCCTGGTGTTGACCTATTATCGTGTCCCCTCCCTGGATGTCTTGCTGCATACCCGTTTCGGCCTGCTGTTGCTGGTCAAGGTCGGGTTGTATCTGGTCATGGTCTCGTCGGCCGCAGTGGTGGTGACGGTGATCGGCCCCCGGCTCAAGCGAAAGATGCAGGCGCCCCCCACGCCGGTTACGGGCGGCGATATGACCAGTACCGAGCTTGCCGCCTGCGACGGCAGGGATGGGCGACCAGCCTACTTTGCCTACAACGGCCTGATCTACGATGCGACCGCCAGCGCCCTCTGGAAACAGGGCCAGCACATGGCGCGACATCAGGCCGGCATGGATCTGGGCGAGGCGCTGAAGCTGGCTCCCCATGACGAGGACCGGGTACAGCGCTTGCCGGTGGTCGGCAAACTGCTTGCCAGCCGCGCGGAGAAAACCCCGCTGCACCTGCGGGTCTTCTACACCATGGCCTACATGAACCTGACCATCGTGTTTCTGATCGTCCTGATTCTGGCCCTCTGGCGCTGGGGATGGTGATTAGCTGGCTACGAGCTTCGTTTCGCACTCTGTCAGCCGTTTTTTAAGCTCCTTTTCCTTTAGCCAGCGCTCGGTCACATCCCGCATAATCGAGGCGCAGCCCTGCATGGTTCCCTGTTCGTCATGCAACAGCACCATGCTGAACTCCAGCGAGACCTGGCTGCCGTCCTTGCGGATACCGGGTGACGAGAGCAGGCCGGTCTTATACTTGGTCTCGCCGCTGGCCATCACCCGATGGTAGCCTTCCCAGTGACGTCCCCGCAGTTTTTCCGGAATAAACAGGTCCAATGATTGGCCGATTGCCTCGGCGGCAGTAAATCCCAGGATCCGCTCGGCGCCGGCATTCCAGTAGCGGATGATCCCCTCCCGGTCGGCAATCAGAATGGCGTCCTGGGATTCGTTCAGGGTTTGGTGCAGAAAGGTTTCAAGCTGTTCCATGATCTGCTCTCCTTTTTATTAACAGGGCATCGGGGCGTTCTTGCGGCTGTAATACCACCAGGTCATGATAATACAACTGACATAAAAGATGATGAAACCGTACAGTGCGGCGTTGGGGCTGCCGGTCATGGCCAGCGATGTACCGAAACTCTTGGGGATGAAGAAACCGCCATAGGCCCCCAATGCTCCTGCAAAACCGAGCGCCGCAGCCGCTTCCTTGGCAGCGTCGACATTAACCTGGGCCTCATCACGACCGGTCGCGGCACGTTGATGCTCGGTCAGGTAGATTATCGGGATCATCCGGAAGGTAGAGGCATTGCCAACGCCGGTCAGGGTGAAAAGCAGCATGAACATAACCATGAACATGATAAAGCTGCCGGCGCTCGCGGCTGTTGGCATGGAGGCCAGCACGCCGAAGACCGCCAGCACCATGCCGATGAAGGTCCAGAAGGTGACCCTGGCGCCGCCCAGTTTGTCCGCGATCCAGCCGCCGATCGGCCGGGCAATCGCGCCCACCAGCGGTCCCAGAAAGGCGTACTGGGTGGGGTCGATAGCCGGGAACATCTTTTTGGTAAGCAGGGCAAAGCCGGCTGAAAAACCGATGAAGGAGCCGAAGGTCCCCAGGTAGAGCCAGCACATCAGCCAGTTATGCTTGCGCCTGAAGATCACCGCCTGTTCGCTGAAGGATGCCTTGGCCGAGGCGATATCATTCATGCCGAACCAGGCTGCGATGGTGGCAATCACGATGAACGGCACCCAGACAAAGCCGGCGTTCTGCAGCCAGAGCTGCTTGGTGACTACCCCTTTGACCCACAACTGCGGTTCTCCGCCCAACGAGCCGAACAGGCCGAAGGTGATTACCACCGGCACCAGAAACTGCATGGTGCTGACCCCCAGGTTGCCCAGCCCGGCGTTCATCCCCAGTGCGGTGCCCTTCTGGGCCTTGGGGTAGAAGAAGCTGATATTGGACATGCTGGAGGAGAAGTTGCCGCCGCCGAAGCCGCACAGCAGTGCCAGGATTACCATGGTGCTGTAGCTGGTACCTGGATTCTGCACCGCAAAACCGATGCCGATGGCTGGCAGCAGCAGCGAGGCGGTGCTGATGGCGGTCCAGCGCCGTCCGCCGAAGATCGGCACCATGAAGGAGTAGAAGATACGCAGGGTAGCGCCGGAGAGCGCCGGCAGGGCCGCCAGCCAGAACAACTGGTTCGGCGTATAGCTGAAGCCGATGTCCGGCAGCTTCACCACCACCATCGACCAGACCATCCAGACGGCGAAGGCCAACAGCAGAGCCGGTATCGATATCCAGAGGTTCCGGGAGGCAACTGCCTTGCCTTCCTGTTCCCAGAACTGCTTGTCTTCAGGTGTCCACGTGCTAAGTATGCGTGCCATGGGAGGCTCCTTGTGCTGATTCCGTTATTCGAGAATCTCAGCAATTTTAAGTTTGTGTGAACCTTTGCGGCTGGAGCTGCTGAAAAACATCAGCACCAGCGACAGGCAGGTCATGGCGAACAGGAACATGAAGGCTGAACTGCGGATGCCGGTCAGATCTACCAGGGCGCCGAACACAATCGGCAGCACAAACCCGCCCAGGCCGCCCATCAAGCCCACGATCCCGGAGATCACGCCGATGTTCTTGGGGTATTCGTCGGCAATATGCTTGAAGACCGAGGCCTTGCCGAATCCCCAGGCGATACCGACCACAAACAGCAGCACCGTAAATACCCAGACATTCAGGCCCACCACAAAGGTCGCCGGTCCTTGCACCGTCTTGACCGTAAAGCCCCCTTGGGGTAGCGAAAGCAGGAATAGGCAAACCCATGATATCCACAGGATGGCGTTAGTCACGGCATGGGCGCCGAGCTTGTCCGAGACCCAACCGCCCAAGGCGCGGATTACGCCGGAGGGCAGCACAAAGATGGCTGCCACCAACGCTGCAGTCTGGATTGAGAGGCCATACTCGCTGATGTAGTACTTGGTCATCCAGAGCGACAGCCCGACATAGCCGCCGAACACCATGGCGTAGTACTGACAGTAGCGCCAGACCCGCGGATCTTTAAGGGCCAGCAGTTGATCACGCATAGTGACTGATGAACTGACCCGGTGAGCCGGGTCAGAATAGGTCAGCAGCCAGAAGATGCCGCAGGTGGCCAGCATTGCCACAGCGTACACCTTAGGCACCATCTGCCAGCCGTAGGCGGCCACCAGCGATGGAGCCACGAACTTGGTCACGGCAGCCCCGGCATTGCCGGCACCGAAAATCCCCATGGCAAACCCTTGACGGGCCTTGCTGAACCAGCGGGCCACGTAGCTGATCCCCACCGAAAACGAGCCGCCAGCCACACCGACAAACAGCCCTAGCACCAGAAACTGCCAATACCGGGTGGCATCACCGATGACATAGATCGGCAGCACCGTGCAGAGCATCAGCACCAGAAACACGATCCGGCCGCCGTATTTGTCGGTCCACATCCCCAGAGGCAGCCTGATCAACGAACCGGACAGGATCGGGGTGGCAGCCAGCAGGCCGAACTCGGTCTCGTTCAGATTCAGGTTAGTCTTGATCGGGATACCGATGATCGAGAACATCACCCAGACCGCGAAACAGACCGTGAAGGCCAGCGTGCTGCCGGTCAGTACTGAAAGTTGCTTGTGGGTCTGGGATGCCATCGGCGGCCTCTATTCTTTGCCGTTTTCCGGCAGGGAATGCCACCGGTACGGAATCGGCGGGTCCTTGAGGAAGTCCAGCGGCAGAAACAGCAGATGCACCAGCTTGGTGAACGGTAGTACTGCCAGGAGCAGGAAGGCGCCGGCCACATGCAGGGTAAAGATGGTGGAGATGCCGATCAGATACTCCGGTTGCGGGTTAAGCATCAGCAGCGAGCGCAGGTAGGGGGTTGCCGTGGCAGGATACCACTGGGCCCCCCAGCTGTTGGTGATCGCCACCGCAATGCCGCTGGCGGTCTGGAACAAGAGCAGCAGCAGCGCCAGCCAGTCGGCCCGGAAGGTGACCTTGTTCAGCATCGGTGCGTTGGCCCGTCGCAGCAGCAGGATCAGACTGCCGACCAACGCCATGATGCCAAGACCCAGTCCGGTGGCTTCAACCACCAGCAGCTGGGTCGGATCACCCACCAGTCGGGAGGTAGTCTCGGGAAAGATGACCGCAAACAGGTGGGCTGCCAGCACCGGAATGATGCCGTAGTGCCAGGGATTGATCCCCCAGTAGAGCGCCTTGCGCTCCAGAAACTGGGTTGAGTAGGACGACCAGCGCAGACGGTTGCTGAACAGGCGATAAGGGGTGACCGCCAGCACCAGTGTCAGGGCAACATAGGGCAGGATCACAAAGACCAGGGTATTCAGCATGACGTCACCTCCTCGCAGTCAGCAGCGCAGATCGCGCCGGTTGCCGCAATGGTATAGGCCCACGGGCAGTCAGAACGCTGTGCAAAGGCCTGTTCCAGCTTGTGCAGACCTGCCAGCATCTGGCTGCGCAGGAAGGCGGGGCGCTCGTGTTGTTCAAGATGGGCCAGAAACCGCAGCAGTATCTCCAGGTGGTCCGGCAGCTCGTTGCTGGCTGGCGTAAAGTCGAAGCGCCGGAACTCGCCCTTCAGGCCGATAAGGTAGGTCCCTTTCTTCTGGTTGTCGCCATAGAGGTGATGCCCCAGGTAGGGGGCCAGGGCGGCATTGAAATCGAACAGCGCCACATAGGCCTCCTGCAGTTCAGCCAGCGATGAGCTGGTCACGGTCTCACCAAACGGGGCCGTCGGCAGCGTCAGTCCCCGCTCCTGCAGATGACGGGCAACCACGGCGTAGCTGTCCAGCAGTTCCTGCCGGTCACGGGGATAGGCGATCATGGCGGCTAATGCCTGATACACGTCGGTTGTGCTCATAGGCCACCTCGCGGAGTCTTGAGGATGCCAAAACCACGTCCCCCCTTGCGGAGGTATGGTTCCTTCATCTCCCGCTGTTGCCCTGGGATGATGCTGCGCTCGCGGTAATTGGCCACGGTGAACAGACGATACAGCTTGGTGGCGGACGTTTCGTCCAGTCCGGCCTCGGCCAACAGCGCCGGGTCAGCGGTCTCGCCCAGATTTTTGGCCCGCATCCAGACCCGCAGCGCAATCAGCTTGGCCAGTGACTGCGTCACCACCTGCTGATTGCCGCCACCCAGCAGGCTTGCCAGGTAATCGAGCGGCACCCGCAACTGTTCCAGGGCGGGGATCAGGCCGTGTTTCGCCACCTCGTGCAGATCGCCATGCTTGGCGATCACCGGCGAGAGAGACGGGATGTAGTAGGCCATCGGCATGGTGCGGAACTCGGCATGCAGCGGCAGGGCCATCCCCTGTTCCTTCACCAGAGTGTAGGCCGGCGAGTTGCAGGCCGCATCCAGCCAGTGGTCAGGTATGTTGTTTTTACGGGCCGCCTGCTGCACCGCCGGATCGTGGGGATCAAGGATCAACGCCCGCTGGGCCTCAACCAGTTTGTCGTCAGGTTGCTTCAGGGCCTGTTCCACCCCATCGGCATCGTACAGCAGCACCCCCAGGTAGCGGATCCGGCCGACGCAGCTGTGTGAACAGGCGTTGCACTGACCAGTTTCGGTACGGGGGAAGCAGAAGATGCACTTTTCGGCCTTGCCGGTGGTCCAGTTGTAATAGACCTTCTTGTAGGGGCAGGCGCTGGTGCAGAAACGCCAGCCTTTACAGATATTTTGATCAACCAGCACAACGCCGTCTTCGCCACGCTTGTAGATGGCCCGCGAGGGGCAGGAGGCGGCGCAGGCCGGGTTAAGACAGTGGTTGCACAGCCGGGGCAGATACTGCATGAAAATCCGGCCGTAGTCTTCGATGATCGAGGCGTCGGCCAGGTTCGGGTCGTTGGCGGCATGCTGGCCCGACCCGGACAGATCGTCGTCCCAATTGGGGCCGCTGGTAACCTCCTCCATCTTCTGGCCGGATATCTGTGAGACGATATCGGCAGTCGGCTGATCGTCCCCCTTGGGAGCTCCATGCAGGTTGGCGTAATCCACGTCGAACGGCTCGTAATAATCAGTAATGGCCGGCATGTTAGGCTGAAAGAACATATTCAGCAGGGTAGGGCCTTTGCCCAGCCCCTTCAGGCGCAGTTCGCCGCCATCGTTGATCCAACCGCCTTTATAATGCTCCTGGTCTTCCCAGTTTTTGGGGTAGCCGATGCCCGGCTTGGTCTCGACATTGTTCCACCACATGTATTCGGCGCCCTGGCGGTCGGTCCAGATATTCTTGCAGGCGATGCTGCAGGTGTGGCAGCCGATGCACTTGTCCAGGTTGAATACCATCACCAGTTGAGATCTGACATTCATCGCCTCACCCCCTCAACTTTCTGACCACCACATAGCAGTCGCGGTTGACCCCGGTGGGCCCCCAGTAGTTGAAATAATAGGAAAACTGGGCATAGCCCCCCAGCATCAGGGTCGGCTTCAGGCGGATCCGGGCCAGACTGTTGTGGACGCCGCCTTTCTTGCCGGTTTTGCGGGATTTCTTGATGTTAATGGTCCGTTCCGGGGCGTGATACATGAAGACCGACCCCTTGGGGATGCGGGACGAGACGATCGCCTTGCAGACCACCACCCCGTTGTTGTTGATCAACTCCACCCCTTCGTTGTCTTCAATGCCGGCCTGGGCCGCATCCTCATGGTTCAGCCAGACCACCTGGCCGCCGCGGGAGAGGGTCAGCATCCGCAGGTTGTCGGTGTAGGTGGAGTGGATGCCCCACTTGCCGTGGGGGGTCAGGAAATTCAGCACCAGCCCGTCCTGGACTCCTTCCTGTAGCTCGTCCAGCACCGCTGCAGGCAGTTTGCCCTTGAAGGTGGGCAGTCCTTCATTGAACGAGGTGTACCAGGGGTGGTCCAGATAGAGTGATTGACGGCCGGACAAGGTGCGCCAAGGCACACCATGCTCCACATTCAGCACATAGGGTGAGTAGGGACGGCCGCCGTCGACCAGCCCGCTCCAGACCGGTGAATTGTGGAAACGGCGCGGCTGGCGGGTGATGTCATCCCAACTGATCCGGACGTTCCGGCTGCCTTCTGCCAGATGGGCCAACGGTTTGCCGATGCGGGCCTCCATGTTCTGGTAGGCCCGAACGGCCAGTTCGCCATTGGTTTCAGGGGCGAAGGCCAACAGGGTGTCGGCCACGTTCCGCTCATCCTCCAGATCAATATAGGTTTTGCCGCCCCAAGAGCGGGTCGGCAGCCTGTTCAGCAGGTCGGCATGGACGTCGTCGGCATCCCAGTTGACCCCGTGGGCCCCCAAGTGAGCGATGTTGGGACCCAGCGACATAAAGCGGTTGTAGAGGTTGACGTAGTCGCGTTCTACGATGGCCAGGTTGGGCATGGTCTTGCCCGGAATCGGCTCACACTCGCCCTGTTTCCAGTCCTTCACCCGGCGTTGGGCTATCTCGCCCGGCGTATCATGCAGCAGCGGGGCGGCAATGATATCCTTGAACGGCTCCGGGAAGTGGGGAGCAGACAGTTCGCTGACCTTTTTGGCGATCATGCTGAAGATCTTCCAGTCGGCCTTGGATTCCCAGGATGGCGGTACCGCAGCATCCATGCAATTGACAAAGGAATGCATGTCGGTGGTGTTGACATCCGATTTTTCGTACCAGGTGGCGGCCGGCAGTATGATGTCCGAGTAGACCGTGGAGGTGTCCATCCGGAAGTTCAGGTCCACGATCAGGTCCATCTTGCCTTCCGGGGCCTTGTCGTGCCAGACCAATTCCGTGACCTGGTCTTTGGCAACCTCGCTGGCCGTAACCGTGCTGTTGGGTGCGCCCAGTACATGTTTGAGGAAGTATTCGTGTCCCTTGGCGCTGGCCGAGATGGCGTTGGAACGCCAGATGAACCAGAGACGGGGGAAGTTCTCCGGCGCGTCCGGATCTTCAATGGCAAAGCGGGTCTCACCGCTTTGCAGCCGTTTAACCAGCCAGGCCCGGATAGCTGCATCGTCGGTTGCTCCGGCCTCGTGGGCCTGCTGCATCAACCGTAACGGGCTGTCGTTGAAGTGCGGCGCAAACGGCAGCCAGCCGAGCCGTACTGCCTTGGCATTGACATCAGCTGCATGGGCCGGAATGTTTTCACCGGTTTCCGGCTTGAAATAGTCGGTGAAGTTGCGGTCATAGCGCCACTGGTCGGAATGAATGTACCAGAAGCTGGGGGTGTTCTGCAGCCGCGACGGCTTGACCCAGTCCTGGGCCATGGCCACGGCGGTCCAGGGGGCCAGCGGCACAACTTTCTCCTGACCAACGTAGTGGGCCATGCCGCCGCCATTGCGGCCGACGCTGCCGGTCAGGAGCAGGGCGGTGATGAAGGAACGGTAGATCAGGTCGTTGTGGTACCAGTGATTGACCCCGGCCCCGGTGATGACCATGTTGCGGCCATTGCTCTTCTCGCCGTTCTCACCCCATTCGCGGGCGATCTGCAGCAGGGTCTCACGGCCGACCCCGGTATGTTTTTCCTGCCAGGCCGGGGTGAACGGCTTGTCATCGTCGTAGCTGGACGGATAATCGCCACCCAGGTCGCGGGATACGCCGAACTGGGCCAGCAGCAGATCAAAAACGGTGGTCACCAGCACCTCACCGTTCACGGTTTGGATGCTGCGGCAGGGGACTTCACGCAAGGCATCCTGCTCGCCCTCGTAGCGGAAACATACGGTGGTTGCCCGGTCGCCCAGCAGACTTAACGCGCAGTCGATCGGTTGGTTGTCCAAGACGTCGGTCATGTCCAGGTTCCAGTTGCCCGGCTTGGAATCCCAGCGCATCCCCAGGCTGCCCTTGGGAATCCTGATCTTGCCGCTTGCATCCGACACGCACAGGATCCACTCGCCCTGTTCCATACCGGCGCTGCGCTCTAGTTCTGAGGCGCGCAGATGTTCGCCAGCCTGCCAGATGCCGTCGCGCTGTTCCAGCTTGACCAGGAACGGCAGGTCGGTGTAGGTGCGGGCGTACTCCTCAAAAAACGGCACCTGGCGGTCGACGTAAAATTCTTTCAGCAGCACGTGGTTCAGGGCCATCCAGAAGGCGCCGTCGTGGCCCTGTCCCACCGGCAGCCAGGTGTCGGCAAACTTACTGGCGATGTTCAGGTCCGGCGACATGACCACCACCTTGGCGCCGCGGTAACGGGCTTCGGTCATGAAGTGGGAGTCGGGGGTGCGGGTCTGTGGCAGGTTGGCCCCGCACAGCACGATGTAGGAGGCGTTGTACCAGTCGGCTGATTCACAGACGTCGGTCTGCTCGCCCCAGACTTGCGGCGAGGCCGGCGGCAGGTCGCAGTACCAGTCGTAGAAGCTCATGCAGACCCCGCCCAGCAGTTGCAGAAAGCGGGTGCCGGCGGCGTAGCTGATCAGGGACATGGCCGGGATCGGGGTAAAACCGATGATCCGGTCCGGTCCGTGTTTTTTGGCGGTGTAGACCGTGGAGGCGGCGATCAGCTCAACCACCGTTTCCCAATCGGCCCGGCGGAAGCCGCCCATGCCCCGTTGGGAGGTGTAGCTGGCGCGCCTGTCGGGATTTTCAACAATGCTGGCCCAGGCAGTTACCGGATCGTCATGCTGTGCACGGGCTTCCTGCCAACGATCCAGCAGCGCGCCGCGCAGATAGGGATACTTCACCCGCAACGGACTGTAGAGATACCAGGAGTAGCTGATCCCACGCGGACAGCCGCGCGGTTCGTGGTTGGGGATGTCGCCACTCAATTGGGGATAGTCGTTGGCCTGCAGTTCCCAGCCGACAATACCGTCCTTGACATGCACCATCCAGCTGCAACCGCCGGTACAGTTGACGCCGTGGGTGCTGCGCACCACCTTGTCGTACTGCCAGCGGTTACGATAAAACTCTTCCCAGTCCCGTCCGCCACAGCAGCTCTCGTCTTTGATCCGGTTGTCGGCCATCAGGAAATCCTCCTCTTGTACAGTGCGAATCCGATCAGAAACAGTCCTGCAGCACCCATGCCGGCCAAGGGCAATGACCGGCCCGGTGTCGGCTGTTGTTCAGGCCCCGGCTGGCGGGCAAAGGCAGCCAGATCAGCATATTCCAGGTCAGACAAGGGATGTGCGGTATACATCTTCTTCATGACCGGTGTTTCGATGGCAGTGACGGCATCCTTGATCGCATCGGCACCATCGGGGGTGAACAGGCCGCCCAAGTCACCGGCCATCTTCCCGCCGTTGACACCCCGGTTTGCCAGGGCATGACAGGCCCCGCAGGGTGCGGCGCCCTTTGCAAAGGGGAGAGAGCCCGAGAAGCGGGCCGCACCCCGTTTGGCGTCCCCCACCACGGCTGCATCGACTGCCTGGTCTGCAAACGGTTCAGTGATCATTGCAAGCAACATGATGAGCAGACAGCTTATACCGCACACGAGCTTCATGGCTTTCCCCTTTCACCTCGGTTAATTGTATCGCGAGCATAAAACATTATTTTATCGTAACCTTGATCCATGTCAAAAAAGCGATATTTTATCGGTTAATTGAATATAAAAAACCGCCTGCCCAAAGCGGGGCAAACGGTCTAAAGATGGTTTGTAGCTGATATCTTCAACTTTTTTCGTACTGGTCGACAATCTGGCCGTAGTGCCGGCTGAACCCTTCCGGTGTGCGCTGTTCTGCAGTCTTATAGCGCTGAAGGATGTCTGCGCGTACGCCTTCCGGCAGTACCCGTTCCGCCAACGGGTAGAGCACTGCATCTTCCTTGGCGATATGATCCTTGAGCAGTTCGGCATAGGCCAGAGCATGCTCGGCTATTGCCGGGTAGCGTTCGTTGCGGCCAGCCCGGGCCTCACGTACCGCTTCCTCCAGCTGGCGCACATGGGAGCGCCCCAGGTCGTGCTCCATCAGCATGGCCGCCACCGGGCTGTGGTCGCGGGGCATGCCGTTTGCCACCAGTGCCTCGAACAGAACATCCTCTTCCTTGGCATGGTGAAAACGGTCGGCGTACTGACGGATGAAGTCGATACCGTCCAGATAGAATTGCCAGTTGGTGTATGCGCCAGCCGCCGTGAGCGGTGCGTTTTGCTCCAGCAGGGCGATCATCCGCAAGATAAGTTGGTGCTCGTCCACCAATGTCTGTGTAATGTTGGTCTTCATCAGTTCCTCCGGTTGCCGTCAACTCCGATCACGATCGTATCCACCGGAACATCCCGGCCGCTCTGCTTGATTGCTTCTGCCACCAGCATCGACAAGCCGCGGCAGCAGGGCACTTCCATGATGGCTACCGTCACTCGGGGGGTGTTGTTGGTCTGGATGATCTGTGACAGTTTCTCAACATACGGTGTCGTGTCGTCCAGCTTTGGGCAGGCGATGGCCAAGGCCTTGCCCTTGAGCAGATCGGCGTGCATGTTACCCATGGCAAAGGCCACGCAGTCGGCGCAGACCAACAGTTCAGCATCCTTGAAGTAGGTTGCGGTAGGCGGTACCAGATGGAGCTGTACCGGCCACTGCCGCAACTCAGAGGGCGCCTTGACGGTGTTAGTTTCGGTTGTTTCCTGACGTTCAATGACTCGTGCCATGCTGCCGGGGCAGCCACATCCCAAATTTCCCATGATTATTCTCCTTTTGTAGCCAGATAAGTGTTGATTTCCTGTTCGATCTTCGTTTCATCTTCTTTGGATAGTCCGTGGATCGAGACCACATCCTTCAAGAGGCAGATCCCTACCTTGCAAGTGACACAGCCGATATCGTAGCGAGCAAGCATCTCGCCGATTTCCGGATAGGTCTTGAGTACGTCCTGAATGGCCTGATTGCCGAGGTCGTGAGTGAACTGCATGTTTTCCTCCTTGATCGTTTCTGATCAAACCATAGCGTGGGCCGATATATAAAAGTATGACTGTCGTCAAAAAAGACAACTATTGTCCTGTTTGAAAGGGGAGAGTCTGATACGGGACTGTCGTCGTTAATGCAGGCGCTTTGACTGCATCAATTAATGGGAACGATTTTTTTGACCGCAGTCATGCCGTTTAAAAAATAGCTGCTATACTTATTGACCAATACAGCCGAGTAAAACTCATCCATGAGTTACCCACACCAACAAGGAGGATTCACCATGAGCATGTTCTGTAACCAGTGTGAGCAAGCTGCCAACGGTACCGGTTGCAATATTTCCGGAGTCTGCGGCA
>Ga0228535_1000970_pt1 | contig 58351 bp, 49 predicted proteins | sample SJ1metagenome_FD_168457 | JGI IMG/M metagenome (GOLD analysis project Ga0228535, IMG submission 168457) | Enriched culture of PCE-dechlorinating microbial communities from Ithaca, New York, USA - SJ1 | ecosystem: Engineered > Modeled > Simulated communities (microbial... > Unclassified | place...
AGCCCACTGGCCTGGTAACGATCAAATATCTCCTCAAACTGCTGTAATGTCCACATATTATTTTTTGCGGGCAAATATAGCAAGGATCAAAAATTAAAATAGGACGGGGTTTACCGAATGCTTACATTTTTTCTTTTTCAACTAATCCTTGATTCGTATTTTTTAATTCCGATCCTTGCACAAGGATTACCGGCGTAGCCTGTAACTTGCTTGTCCTTGTGCAAGGAAAGAGGAATTAAAGACCTTTGTCAAGGATTAGAGAAAAACATGTCCTGCTCTCTGGGGAACAATGATTCATCCTTGTCAATGCCGGGTAACTCCCTGTCATACGCATCCTTGTCCATCGCCACTTTTCCCATGAGCACCAAAACAGAGTCTTCATTGGGCATGGCGCCACGCATCTTCAGCACCCGACGGAAATCCTTGTTCAGCCGCTCTATCCAGTTTGTGGTGTAGATCATTGACTGGATTGCGTGATGGTACTGCAAATAGGTGAAGTAATACTTGTAGCCGATTTCCTCTCCCATTTTTTTAATGCTCCTGTAATCCTTACCCCACTTCTTACAAAGTGCCGTCCAGTTTTCCCACGCATCTTCCCGGGTGTAATGCTTTTGGCCGGTGCGAAAGACCTCGCGCAAGTCTTCGCCCAACTCCATCTTGTCTCCGTGACGTACTTTTGAAAGCATGTTGCGTTTCAAATGGGTGACACATCGCTGGAGCCGGGCCATTGGATAAACCACCGACAGGGCCGTATCCAGACCCGTGAGACCGTCGCTTACCGTCAAGCCGACACGTTCCGCTCCCCGATCCCGGAGATCCCGAAAAATGTCTTCCCAGGCCGTCGCACTCTCCGTGGGACGGTTGTAGATCCCAAGCACTTCACGCTTCTTGTCCTCTTTTACACCAAGAACCACATGGAAGGCTTCCGTGGCTACGGACCGTTTACGGTGTATCTTGACATGAATGGCATCCACGAAAACAATCGGGTAATAACTCTCCAGCGAGCGATTTAACCATCTCTCAACATCGGAGCGCAGATAATCGATCATGCGAGAGATGCTGGCCTTACTGTAATGCTCCCCGTAAATCTCGCCAAAGATCTCTCCAACCTGGCTCTGTGTCAGACCCCTGCAGTAAAGACTGCCCGCCAGACGCTCGTACTCCATCTCCTGGTCACGAAGCAATGCCAGGATCTTGGGATGAAAGTTGCCGTAGCGGTCACGGGGAATCCTGAACTCCAGGACTCGACCTTGGCCAAAACTGCGCCCTTGGCGAAATCCGTTACCTTTATTGCCTTCCGAATTATTTAAAAACTCCCGCCTTTCGGCTACCATCATACTCTCCAGCATGATCTCCATTAAATCCTGTAACCCATTTTCACGCTCTGAATGTTTGGCTATTACAGAAGAAAGTTGTTCCTTTGATAGTAACATAGTCTTTGAATTTTATAGTTTGTTGATCTTGATAATTACAAAACTAATAAAGTTTTTAGACTATGTTCTTTTTTTAACTACTCAGACACACTTTTTGGAACAGTATCTAGAACATTGATATATAATACTTTCCATATAGATCACTAATCATAAACCAAACAGATTTCTTTGAATATTTTTCAGACAATAATGAAATCATGTCCATTGCTATATCCATTGTTAATTCTTCTGGTATATTGGATAAATCCTCTAAGTTATATTTTGATAATATGGCTGGTAGTAACTCTATATAAATATCGTCGGAACTAACATCTGTCGGTAGTTGATAATAAGACGCCTGATAACGCTTTTTGCGAACTGACATTTCATAGGATATGTCCTCGTCATCAGCTAAAGTGTAGATATCAGAAAGCATTGATGAAACATATTTCTCATTATTTTTAAATTGCTCGCAGAGCCTATTGAATCTTATTTTAATATCCCTCTCGCTTATATGGTTGACATCAAAAACCATGATTCTATATACCTTATTCTTATTTGTCACAATATGTAGATTGACACTTGTTCCATTGAACTCGCCAACCAGAATATCCTCGTCATATGGACTGCTTGTAAATCCTTTGGCTTTTAATTTCCGTATCATTTCGGATTTGTTTCCATCAACAGGAATACCAAGGAATTCAGTTACATCAGTTTGCGCATATAATGATATACATAATATGGATAGCACTACAATTGAGAATATCTTTTTCATATTTTTATTGTTATAATTTCAGGCAATTAAATTTTATAGTTGTTATTCGTATATCGTGTGCTGCTGACACTCAACTCTATATATTGCAAATATATGTAAATCCTTCTAACCCTCCGTTGTCATGTGGTAATTTTACCCATCTTTGCTTAGCTCTGTGATGTCTTCATTTTTTATGAGTAAGAGTTACATTAAAGCTATTAAGATGTGAAGATTAGAAAAATCCCTATACATTTATTTTCTATAAAATTGAAAGAAGCCTTTTCTTCGACGTATGAATAGAAAATAATAGATCTCTTTATTTTTGGATTTAACAGACATTGTCTGTTGAATATTATCCGGTTACAGACAATAGGGCTATTGTATTATATTTTTTGTATGGGTTTATCAATTGAGAGTTGATGTTAAATCTTTTTTTAGGTGTCAGGTGATTATATCCGGAAGTAACATTATCTTTTACAGAATGACCGACCATTTGCTTTACGACTGTTTCATTGAGCATCAATTCAGAAAGTAAGTGTGTCATATAGCTATGACGTGCCCAATTTGTAGATATTTCGGTATTTAATCCCAACTCCGCAGCAATAATTTTTAGATTTATATTGATAGGGTCTAAATCCCTGCGATTTAGTCTTTTTATTTCCGCTTCATTTTCCGGAGTATCTTCTATCCCATTTAGGAACGGGAAAATGTATCCGTCCTGTTCTTTGTTTCCGTGCCGGTTTATTATTTCTATCATTGGAGGAAGTAGGGGTACATATACCGGTTGTGGAGCATTTCCTGAATCCGTATCCGTTTTCTCCCGATAAAACTTTAATTCTCTGTCATAGGTTATGTGGCTATATCTTAGGAGGCAAAAATCTTTAAAGTTGATCCCGCTACCATAGAACATGAAAATAAATACAGCCTTGGCCATTTCCTTTGCAACATGATCCGTTTCATATTCCTCTAATTTCCAGATATCCTCAATAGGATAAAAATCCTCTTTTCTGGTGCTTGATGGTATGAGGTACTTTCCTTTGCCGAAAGGATATGCTCTGTCCTTTAAATAGGGGTTTTCGTCGTTCTTTACTATTGCACGGATTGTCCGCATTCGCATTGCTATTGTAGAGCTTGATACTCCCGTGTCTCGCCAGAACTTATCACATTCTTTTAAAAATTGCGGTGTTAACTCTGAGAAAGGGATGTTTCTCTCCTTCACATCAATTTTGTTTTCTCCTCGTGTTACATTTTTGTTTTCAATACACTTTTTTATGAACTCGACCCTTGTATCCCCTTTCAGAGACTTGTAGTATTTAAAGCGTTGTAGTGCGTTAAATGCGGTTTGGTATATCTCACTATTGCCAATCTTATTATTTTCCACGAGATCGTCTATTTTTGTCTTGAACGCATCGTTTACACTGTTCTTATCTCCCTTTTTAAGTTCCCTATTCAGCGTATCAAACGAAAAGCTATTTTCAGTCGCCAAGTCTTTTACAACGGGGACAAGTATATTATCAAAGTATTTTTCAAATTCTTCCTTATATCCTTTCAGGTGTCTGGCCTTTGTTTTATAATTAAAATCAGCTTCTTTTGAATCTTCAAATAATTTCCAATCTTTTTGATCTAAGACCTTGCCTGTCGAATAGTAAACGCTATCTCTATTATATGTTACACGCCATCGCACCGGACATTTTTTGTCTGGGTCTTTCTTATTCCTTGTATCTCTTATGAGTTTTACAGAAATGCCGTTGATAGAGTAATAGAAATCCATGTCAGTATATTTTTTATTTGGGTTGATTTGTTGTCATATTCATAACAAACAAATAACAAACAAATGTAGCAAAAATATATAATACGATGAAACAAGATGACAGTTAATAATTAATAAACTATTTGTGTTTTAGGTTTTTAGTAATAGTGTAGAATCATATAAAAAACGAGGAAAATAGATGTTGACAGCCTTCTAAGCTGTGGGTCGTGGGTTCGAATCCCGCCCGGATCACTTTAAAAATAAGGCACTTATCGGAATCTCCGGTGAGTGTTTTGCTTTTTGTGTAAACAATGTGTAAACAAATTCACCCAAACAAAATAAACAGTGATAAATTATCACTCTCAGCATTGCAGGGACAATCTGCTTCACTGATTCTTTCAGCTGAGTAAATAATTATTTCTTACAAGTTACCGACGCCATAGGCACCCACCGGTTAAAAATGATTAGATCATTTCATAACTCTGACTTAATCTAAAGTGGTGAAGAGAGATACTCCTCCCCCTTCTATGTCCTTCAGAATGGTTATCTCATTATCGACATTCATCCTCATCAGCAAGTAGTGCTTGTCTGACATCCGATAAGTACCAAGCAAGATACCGGTTTCTGAAACATCGAGAATGTGAGCGACCGTATATCCTTCGAGCCTGGTACGATCTAATGTGAAAACGGAGGTGGTAGTTCCGTCATCGATGTTCACCCGTGTGAGTGCAAAACTATTCTTATCAAAATAGTACATCTGGTCATTTATCACCATATTAGCCTGAACGGGACAGGGTGTCTCACTATAGGACTTCTCGCTCGACAGGTCGACCAACGTGGTAACCCCTGCGTGATAATGGCTATAAATCACTCTTCCAGCCACATAGGAAAGGTTGGTCGAGGTAGGGAAATTATTGGCAAATGGAAGGTTAATTTCCCTTACCTTCTCGAACTGTCCATTCTTCAAAGTCATCAGGTACTGTCTGGGTTCGTGATAAGGGGTGAAGGTGTAACTCTTCTCGTCGTAGTCGCCCATAAAAGAGTAAAGCGCCATGATTCCTTCCTTACTGCTCCACACAAAGTTACATACGTAAACAGGAGAGTCGGCATTCGTTTTCTTTACAGTCGGGATGAGTTCGCCAGGCTCTCCGTCTGCGCGAACGGATCGCATCCACTGCCCGCCGGCGAGTCCGTACAGCACATTCCCTTCGCCATCCACGCAAAAGCCCCATACCGTCTCGTGCTCAACCGAGAGGGGCTTATATGTAAATTCCCCGCCGGGAACCGGCGAGGCACGATACAGGATATGTGGGCAGAGTCCGCTGTTGTTGCAGCGAATGGCTGTATAATAGAGGTTATTTTCCCTGTCTTTCACGATATCCAGAAAATCCCATTCGCTATCAATGTAGTTGGGCCGGAAAGACCGCCTGTTCACGCTTTTGTTATAGATTATTTCGTTGTTCCCGCTAAGGCTGGGAATATACTCTTCTGGTATCTCGGAGGCCTTGCCGTCGCTCTTTCTAACAAGGTAGATCTTACCCGTACTTCCTTGTTCACGAAAGATCATAAACAAATAGTCACCCAGATCGCGCACATAGAAAGGTATTATCCCTCTGATCTTTTTGCCCGCATGATCACGGTATTCCACTTCATACATTTGTTCACCGCTGTCTGCAGTGGATCGAAGGGAGGGGGTACATTTCACGCCATACAGTGTTGCCTCGGCATCATGTGTGGCTATAAAAAGCGATTTAGCCTCCTCTATGGTCATGTGTCTTAATTTCCCGGCTTGTTCTTCTCCATCAATTGTATCTTGGCAAGAGAGGAGGATCAGGGTAAAACATAACACCGAGGTGAGACTGTAAAATCTAATAGGTTTCATAGTAGAATGTATAATAGTATTTGTTTTAAGAGATGTCCAGGTACACTTTTCTAAAGTAAAGATCACTTGTCATGATATTACAAATATATATATAAATTCTTTCCCCCATCCCTGTTAGACGCAGTTTCTGAGACGAACAAATCAATTGTCAAAATGATTCCTGTGTAGGAATCTACTTGAAACTATTGATATACAGCTCAAATACATAAAGTTTGTATCGCTGAGCGCCAGTAATCTCTTTGATGATCTGCAATCTTTCCGGGTCAACAAGCAGGTTATATACGGTTTGTGGGGATTTTGAAAGAAAGTTTTTTAGACTTTTGTCCGGGTTTCCTCATTTATTAAGGATTGTGTCGTCTCCTTTCTTCAAAATCAGGCGTTAATTTCATTTCCATTCAATATTTTTCATTAGCTTTGTGATGATCAAACAATACTCAGGGTTCAGCATTGACTAAAATTGGGATAGTGGATTTTGTATGCTACATCCAGAATCTTATAGTTTCCTGATTCCTTTTCTATGAAACGAGCATGCAAAACGTTTACACCCGTGCTGACGAATAACAAGAATTATTGTGTAAAGATATTTATTATTGGCAGTATCCTATTGTTGGTCAGTCTGCATGTATCTGCCCAAAAAGGCAGGATAGAAGGTCGTGTCTATGATGAAAAGACCAATGATCCGCTGGAATTTGCCACTGTACAGATTCAGGGCACGCTCACAGGCGTATCCACAGATATCGGTGGAAACTTTATACTTACCGGCGTAGATCCCGGGTTTGTAAGATTGATGGTGAGTTATGTAGGATATGAAACCACGTTGTCCCCTGAGATACAGGTGCAGGGAAATCAGGTAACCTTCATTGATATAGCTGTTCCGGAGGTCACAACTTTAATAGAAGAAGTGGTGATTAGGCCCCACATGAATCTGAAAAAAATAGAGAGCCCTGTTTCTTTCCTGACTGTGGGCGTAAGCGACATAGAAAAGGCTGCCGGTGTGAACCGTGATGTCTCAAAGGCAATACAAACGCTTCCCGGCGTAGGAGCGACAGATCCCAACAGAAATGACCTGATTGTACGGGGAGGAGGTCCCTCGGAAAATGTGTTTTATCTTGACGGTATTGAGATACCTGTTATTAATCACTTCGCCACCCAAGGTTCTTCAGGAGGTGTGGTCGGCATAATCAATCCTGATTTCGTGAGGGAAATTAATTTCTACACCGGTGCATTTCCTGCAAATCGCCCCAATGCTCTCAGCTCGGTAATGGATATTCGTCAGAAAGACGGCAGTCGTGACCGTGTCCATACACAAATGGCTGTAGGTGCTTCAGATGCTGCTCTTACCATGAATGGCCCGGTGAGCGATAAATCAACCTTCATTGTCTCCGCCCGGCAGTCCTATCTTCAGCTGCTCTTTAAACTGATCGGCCTTCCCTTTCTGCCCACTTACAACGATTTCCAGGTAAAATACAAGGTCCAGATAGACCCGAAAAATGAATTATCCTTTATAGGTCTGGGAGCCGTTGACAACATGACGCTTAACACGGATCTGCAGGACACCGGAACAGAGGCACAGCGTTATCTGTTGAGTTACCTGCCCGTTTATCAGCAATGGAATTACACAGTGGGAGCGGTATACAAACATTTCGGTAACCGGTTCTTTGATACTTGGGCACTGAGCAGGAACATGCTTCGAAACAGCAATTACAAATATCAGGATAACGATGAAAAACTTCCAAAAATATCTGATTACAAGTCGGATGAAGCGGAAAATAAAATTCGTTTTGAGCGAAGTTATCCCGACCTGCCGGTGAAGATTCTGGCTGGTGGGGGTGTAACCTATTCACGTTATACCAACCATACCAACCGTAAAGTTTTCACGGATGGCATCCTGACAGACCTGATATATCATACAGGGTTGGACCTGTGGTCCTACCAGGCATTTATCCAGGCTTCTGATACCTATTTCAACGAGAGTCTGTCGTTATCATTGGGTGTGAATACCATTGGCAACAATTTCAACAGTAACATGAAGAATCCCCTGGGACAGTTTTCCCCACGTTTTTCAGTATCATACAGACTGAATGATCAGTGGGATATAAACGGCAACGTGGGCAGATATGCCATGCGTCCGGCATATACCACAATGGGATTCAGAAATAAAGCGGGAGACTTTGTCAACAAGAATGAGCAGCTCAGACATATCATCTCACATCAGGCTATTGCCGGCGTTGAGTTCCGGCCTGACACAAGGTCAAGGTTCAACCTGGAGGGTTTTTTCAAGAAATACCGGAATTATCCCCTGTCTGTGGCTGACGGTATGAGCATAGCCGGGAAAGGAACGGAGTACGGGCAGATTGGTGACGAAGAGATAATATCTTCCGGAAAGGGACGTGCCTATGGAATCGAGTTTTTCGGGAAGATAATCCACATGGAGAGGCTCAACTCTGCAATCACCTATACCTTTTTCAGGAGTGAGTTCACTGACAGTAAGGGTACCTTTCGTCCCTCCAACTGGGATACAAGACATATGGTCAACCTTACAGGAAGCTATAAACTCGGCAATAACTGGAATCTATCCGCACGCTGGCGCTTTGTGGGAGGATCTCCCTATTCTCCCGTAGATCTTGATCTGTCTACAAGCAAGGATGCCTGGAGTGTGACAAACCAGGCATATATCGATTATGAGAATTACAATACGTTGCGTCTGCGCAGTTCTCACCAGCTTGATCTTCGGATCGATAAAGAGTTTTATTTCAACAAATGGATGTTAAACTTCTATGTGGATGTGCAGAATGCCTATAATTTTCAGTCGGGAAATCCTCCGATCTATACAAACAAGGATATAAACGGGAAAGTCATGGAAGATCCTGATGACCCGCAAAGACACAGACTTCGGGAGATAGAAACTTACAGCGGTACCGTATTGCCCACCATAGGAATTATGGTGAAAATCTAATCACAATGTAGTTCCGTATCAAAAATATTCACTTTGCGATGCCGATTCAGAGATGGCCTTCACCCATTCATCGTTTTGTAGACAGTGGCTGCACCGGGTTTTCTCACCGGCATTCACCTTTTGTGTATTACCACATGTGGTGCAGGCATACACATCGGTTTGGGCTACATAGTCTGTTTTTTTAGACAGATAGTCGGGCCATACCGATAAGCCCGGTCTGATCTCTTCTTTGGGGTAAAACAACAGGCTCATGTTACCGCTTGTTTCCAGTACTCCTGCTTTTACTTCTCCCAGTTGAAAGACCCCGCTGACACGCAGGGCAGAAAAAAACTCATCCATGGCTAACTCCTTGTGGGTGAGCGATTCTTTGGATGCTCTGCCGTCCCGGATAACATAAAATGGTTTCCCTTCCAGCAGGGCTTCTATTTTTTTATGGTGCTCGATGAACTTTGTGAGTAACCAATATAACAGAAATATTACGACGAAAACCACCAGGGCATTCAGAACGCCAACTTCTCTGTAAAGCATGGGATCGCCAGCAGCTGATCCAAGGGCAATGATTATGAGTAGTTCAAATATCGATAATTGTTTTACTGCTCTTTTTCCGGTGATGCGCAATCCCAGAAAAACAAACAGAAACATGATAAGGGAACGGATTGCAATTTCCGCCAGAAAAAAATAATTCTCATCTCCAAATAAAATCTCCTGCCAATTCATAGGAATCTGTTAAACGGGTGTTGTTGGCTTTAGAACAAATGGGCATATAAATTAGTTTGATTTCCATCTGTCTATATCATTTATTTCTTTAAAAAACAACAAAACGAAACGATGAGGCAAAACTTTTTTATATCGACGAGAGTTTTATGATAAGACTATGGTTGAATTAAATTGATTGTATTATGGCAAAGTATTCGAAAAAAGCACAGGACAAGATCGGTGAAGTAATGAAAGAGTTTAAGGAAGGAGAACTCAAGACTTCCGCAGGAAAAAAAGTTAAGGATCGGGATCAGGCAATTGCCATTGGTATTTCGGAAGCAAAACAAGCGGGTTATAAAGTGCCGAAACAGAAAAAGAAAATCACTCAAGCAGAAAATAAAAAAAGTAGGAAAAGCTGAATGTTTTTTCTACTTTTTATATCTTTACAATCACAATTTCAATTCTATTAAGAAAGGAGATTCTGATGGGAAATAACAAAACATGCGGTTCGGCGGGTGATGCAGTATACGGATTGGGATTCGTGGGCGCCGCCATTTACTTTGTATCAACAGCTACAGGCTTTTGGGTGGGCGTGCTCGGTATCCTCAAAGCCATCGTCTGGCCTGCCTACCTGGTCTACCTGGCTTTTCAGCAATTGCTCTGATTTCATGCAGCTGCCATCTCCCGGCATTCGTCGGCGCATTTTTGGCATGCTTCGGCACATTCCTGACAATGTCTGAATGAATGCTTCTCACACTCTAGGGCACATTCATCGCAAATTTCCGCGCACAGCCGGCATATTTCTGCTGCCCTTGAACTTCCCAGACTCATCAGTTCTGCTGCAGCATAACATATGGCTGCACACTCCATATCTTTTCTGATGCATTTGGCCATCATGTTTACATCTTCTTCCATGGTACAGGCAGAAGCGCAGAAGTTACAGGAACTGGCACAAAGCAGGCATGCTTCAATGCAGGATGTATAATCGATGTATGGTGTTATGTTCATATAACAAGCGTTTAAATGAAGAGTAGTTGCTTCGTGGCAACTACTCAGGTGGATAATCTTTTTTCAAACTAAATCGTATCAAGTTGTCTGTCGAACCATTTTCGTATTTCATCGCGGGTTCTGCCAGTTCTTGCCTGGATCCTGCCCAGTAACTCGTCCTCCTGCCCTTCTTCGTATAAAAGATCATCATCTGTCAAGTCGGCCCATTCTTGCTTTGCGCGTCCTTTCAACTTATTCCAATTGCCTTTGATTCTTAAATAATCCATAATTGATAATTTTTTGTAGAGTTTTCTTCGTTGAAAGCTCCATTTTTTTAACAAGACCGCTTTCTCAAATGTTCCCGGTTCTCATTACATATAATTTTATTTGTGATAGGTTAACGTACATTATAGGCGTAAGGTGCTGTTATCATGCAGTATTCGTAAACCATATTTGTTGAGCCACTGTTTTAAAAGATGGATGTTGTCATAAGAGGGAATGCTTTATAAAGTGATTCAAGATAAGAAAATCGGATAGAGTTGAGTAACGGCCTTACAATAAATGATTTTACCATAAAGGATGAATTTTCCCGCTCGACAAGGAAAGGTGATCTTTTCCCGTTTATTTTGGGAATAGGAACCGATCTTGTACATCTATTCGGTAGTTTGGAGAAGATGTAATTATCCTGCCCTTCAGAATTCTGGGGAAAAATTCCTCAATGTAGAAGAATATTTGGCAAAATATTTTATTAATTCAATAGGGCATATTATTTTTGTTACAGATTCATTGAATAAAGAATAGAATTACGCGCATTGATTTTTATTTAATCCAACCAAAATCTTAACTATGTTTTTATTTATTTCGTAGAGATTACGGGGACTTAAAAACATAGTTATTTTTTTTCCACGGCATCCAACACTTAATTTTTTAAATTGTTACAATATCGCAAATAAAGTAATATGGGATACGAGATTGAGCGTAAATTTCTTGTAAAGGGAGACTATAAACCAGATGCCTATAAATGTATGATTATCAGACAGGGCTATCTCTCACTGTCGGGGACTAGCGTAGTCCGTATCCGGATTAAGGGAGAGAAGGCATTTGTGACTGTCAAGAGCGCTCTGCCAGAGGGTAAAATAAAACGACACGAGTGGGAGTATGAAATCCCCGTGGAAGATGCGGAAGAGATGCTAAAACTGTGTGAAGACGGTCTGATAGAGAAAAAACGCTATCTGGTGAAGGCGGGTAAACATACCTTTGAGGTGGATGAATTTTTTGGTAAAAATCAAGGTCTTCTCCTTGCCGAAGTGGAGTTGGAGAACGAAGATGAACCTTACGAGAGACCTCAATGGCTGGGGCCTGAAGTAACTGGCAATGTGCGATATTACAATTCATTCCTCTCCATCCACCCCTATATGGAGTGGGGAGAGTAATTGTTTTATTGGCACCTGTTTTTTATGATACAATGGTTACCCAACCATATAAATCGGGTTCATCGCCATACTGAATAGCCCGGAGTTTATGATAAAGTTTCTCACATATAGGACCTGCTTTTCCATCCTTTGATATTTCATAACTTCTTTTCTCACTCAGATCGTCTATACGCAAGATAGGACTAATCACCGCAGCTGTTCCGCATGCACCCGCTTCTTCAAAGGTGGCGAGTTCTTCCTCTGCCACTACACGACGTTCAACTTTCAATCCCATGTCTTCGGCCAGCTGCATCAGACTCTTGTTAGTGATGGAGGGCAAAATGGAGGTCGACCTGGGTGTGATATATGTATTGTTTTTAATTCCGAAGAAGTTGGCCGGCCCACATTCGTCGATATATTTTTTCTCTTTCGCATCGAGATACAATACTGCGGAATAACCCATGTCATGGGCTATCTCACCTGCCTTAAGGCTGGCTGCGTAGTTTCCGCCCACTTTGTAGGTGCCTGTACCCAGTGGCGCGGCCCGGTCGTATTCCCGCATGATAACCATTGGAGTGGGTTTGAATCCTTCCTTGAAATAGGGCCCAACCGGTGTTACAAAAATCAGAAAAGTATATTCCTTTGCCGGTTTTACACCCACCTGTGCACTGGTACCAATAAGCAACGGCCGGATGTAAAGTGATGCACCACTCTCATAGGGAGGTACAAAACGTTCATTGTTTTTCACTGCGAGCAACACCATCTCCTCAAAAAGGTCGACCGGCAACTCGGCCATCATAATACCGTGGCAGGAAGACTGCAGGCGCAGTGCATTCTCCCGCATCCGAAAAATACGTATTTTCCCGTCTTTCCCCCGGAAAGCTTTTAGCCCTTCAAAGACTTCCTGTCCGTAATGCAGGCAGGTAGCAGCCATGTGAAGGTTCAGATACTCCGACGTTTCCAGTGCGGGAGCACTCCATTTTCCGTCGGTGAAATAACTGCGTACGTTGTAGTCGGTTTTCATATAGCCAAACGAAATGTTCGACCAATCGATTGCATCCATCTTTAAATAATTTAATATCGTTTGGATTCGGTTAATCCCATGCAAATGTAGGATTTTATTTTATAAAAACCTGTTTTCACAACATAAATCATTAATTTCGTACTTCCAAATGATTGATCATATAACGATATCACGTATTCAGGACGCCGCGCAAATTGTTGATATAGTGTCCGATTTTGTCACGCTTCGTCGTAGGGGTGTGAACTGGGTAGGATTGTGCCCGTTTCATGACGACCGGACTCCTTCTTTTTATGTGTCACCTGCGAAAAACATATGCAAATGTTTTGCCTGCGGGGAAGGGGGATCGCCCATTCACTTTGTAATGAAGCACGAGCAGCTCTCCTATTACGAGGCTCTGAAATATGTGGCCCGAAAATACGGAATAGAAGTCATTGAAAAGGAATATTCTGATGAGGAGAAGCAGGCACAGAGCGACCGGGAGAGCATGTTTATCCTGAACGAGTATGCCCGCGATTATTTTGTGAACACACTCCACGTCCATCCGGAAGGAAAGGCCGTAGGCCTCACCTATTTTAGAGAAAGAGGATTCCGTGATGATATCGTTAAAAAGTTTCAACTGGGATATAGTCTGGAACAACGCGATGCCTTCAGCGTGGAGGCGCAGAAGGCAGGATACAGGAGAGATTTTCTGCTTAAAACGGGACTCGCTGCAGGAGGAGAACATAACCAGCCACTGGTCGATCGCTTCCGGGGCAGGGTAATCTTTCCGGTACATACCCTGTCGGGGAAGATAGTTGCTTTTGGAGGACGTATCCTCAGGAAAGCGGAGAATGTGGGAAAATACGTCAATTCTCCCGAAAGTGAAGTCTACTCGAAAAGCAATGAGCTATACGGTATATTTTTTGCCAGGAGTGCCATTGTAAAACAGGATAAATGTTTTTTGGTGGAGGGATATACCGATGTGATCTCGATGCACCAGGCTGGGATAGAGAATGTGGTTTCCTCGTCAGGTACGGCGCTCACGCATGGTCAGATACGGATGATCCACCGCTTCTCGGAGAATATCACCGTGCTCTACGATGGGGATGCAGCCGGTATCAGGGCAGCATTGCGGGGTATCGATCTACTGCTGGAGGATGGTATGAACGTGAAAGTGGTACTGCTTCCGCAGGGAGAGGACCCCGATTCATTTGCCAAGAAGCAGAATGCAGAGAGCTTTCATCGATATATTTCTGAAAATGAGGTGGATTTTATTCGCTTCAAGACACAGCTTCTGCTGGAGGAAGTGGGTGACGATAACATCAAACGTGCAGGGATGATTACCAATGTGGTAGAGAGTATCGCACTTATCCCAAATAGTATCACCCGCTCTGTCTTTATCCAGGACTGCTCGCAGTTGCTTGACATTCAGGAAAGGGTGCTGATTGCCGAGATCAACAAAATTAGAAAACGGAATTACGAGAGAAAAAAAGAGCAGGACAACAGAAATGCTGCACGTAATGATAGACAGGAAGACGAACAGGTAACCGCTTCTGCGGAAAGTATTGGAAAAAGCCGTCGAAACGTCTCCACAAATTCCTTTGATAAATATGAGCTGGAGATTCTGCGTTACGTGGTTCGCTATGGTAATGCACCTCTTTACCGGAAGTTTGAAAAGCAGAAACGGAAAGAGGGAAAGAAAGTGATAGAGGAAGATGTATTGGTGGAGGAGGGGCCCGGCGTGACGGAGTTTGTGCAGTACGACCTGGAGCGCGATAAAATTGGTTTTTCAAATGATCTTTATAGGCAGATGTTTGAGGAGGCTGTCGCACACATGAAGGATCCGAACTTTGAATCGGGACGCTACTTCCTGGCACATCCCGATCCTGAAGTGAATAAACTGGCTTCGGAACTGATGAGCGACCGGTATCAGCTGAGCAAGATACATGCAAAAATATTGGGTGAGGAGATGGGCGACAAACGCTCACGCCTACTTGAAAGAAATATGTTGAGTACCTACGTCCCACGAGCTACAACCGAGTTGAAAAATTTCTATGTGCTACAAAAGATCGAAGAACTCAAAAAAGAGATGAAGTCGGGTAACAGGGATGATTACGTGACGCTTATCACACAATTGAAGCAGTTACAGGAAATAAAGAAAATACTTGCCAAAGAGCTTGGTGAACGGATTGTATTGAAATATTAACCGAAGATATATGTATTTAGAAACCAATGAAGTGGTTAAGCAATATGCCAACCACCTGGCCCTCAACAAAGTGAGCATTCGAGTTCCCAGGGGAACAGTTTTCGGTCTGCTGGGCCCCAATGGGGCAGGTAAAACTACCCTTATCCGGATTATCACTCGCATCACGGCTCCCGACAGCGGGAGCGTAACAATCGACGGTCGGCCCTCACGTGGCGAAGATGTATATAACATCGGGTATATGCCGGAAGAACGCGGGCTTTATAAAAAAATGAAGGTAGGCGAACAGGCAATGTACCTTGCACAACTGCGTGGTCTCCCGAAGAGGGATGCACATCGTGAACTGATGATCTGGTTCAGGCGGTTCAATATCATGGACTGGTACAACCGGAAGGTAGAGGAGCTTTCAAAGGGAATGCAGCAGAAGGTGCAGTTTATCTCCACCGTGATTCACAACCCTGACCTGCTTATTTTCGACGAACCCTTCAGCGGTTTCGATCCGGTTAATACCGATATAGTAAAAAATGAGATGCTGCGTCTTAAAGATGAGGGGAAAACCATCATTCTTTCCACCCATAACATGGAATCGGTGGAGGAGCTGTGCGACAACATTGCCCTCATTCACAAGTCGCAGGTTGTCTTGCAGGGAAATGTGTTTGATATTCGCAAAAAACATCGTCCCAATATTTTCAGATTTCGTCTTCTGGGCCACGATTTCGATTTTGAACACCCCGATATCGAGCTGCTCTCCAAAGAACCTTATCACGAGTTTATCGATCTGCGACTGAGGAAGCTAAGCGGACTCAGTAATAATGATCTGGCCAGGCTGATTTTTGACCGTTATGAGGTGGTTAGCTACGACGAGGAGCTCCCCACCATGAACGATGTCTTCATTAAAACAGTGACCGGAGGTGCTTGACATAGTGATGATATTGCTTTGACTATCGCGGTCAGGACTTTCCTGCCCCTCTTTATTTCCGATTTCGGAAGGCGGTGGGGGTCATGCCGGTATAATGCTTGAAATAACGGGTGAAAAAGGATTGGCTGGAGAAGTTTAACTCATTGGATATCTCTTGGATCGACTTGTCGCTGTTCCCCAGCAGGAACTTGATAAGGAGGATAGTTCGCTCAGTGATCCACTCCATGGGGAGTTTGTCTGATCTCTTTTTAATTACTGTGGAAAAATATTTGGGTGTGAGGCAGGCCTCCGTAGCATAAAACTCTACGGTGCGCTGCTCTTTTACATTCTTTGCCAACGAAATGGTGAAGTTACGAAACACCTGTTCCTGACGCGATAGACGTGGTTTCCCGGCTGGGTGGTTTTCTGAAAATAGGGTGACGATCTTGAGAGAAAGCAATGTCATCAACGTGTTCTGAATTTCCTTTGATAAGGGTCCCGTGGCTTCTTTATAGAGCCGCTCCACGAAAAAATAGATATCTCTGGCATTCAGTAGTTGCCGCTCACTTAGTTGAATGCAAGGCATCTCCCTGATCTTCTCCACATAATTCTCTACCGGCTGCGACATGGCAAGCTTCTCCAGAAAACCCATGCCGGTGGCTATCAGCGTGATCTGTGCATGCTCCGAAATATCTGTTACCTGGATCACAGAGTAGGGAAGCAGAATCACGAAACTTCCTCTCCGGAAATGGATCACCTGCATGTCTACCACGATCTTTCCCTCTCCTGCGAGACAGACGAAGACTACCACCCCTGCATCCAAAATGAATGGGATTTCCTCCTTTAGTGAGTGAAAATCGGTAGAGGTGCTGTCGAGCATTAAATAGCCGTAATCGTTTAATTCTTCAGGTTTGATATCTCTCTTCAGGAGCTTAATATCTGTTTTCATTTTTATGCCGAACTTGTTAATAGCGATAAATATACTATTTATTCATCGTTTTTTAATACATAATATGGCTAAAATAAGAGATATTGGACAATTATAAGGTATTTTAGGCAAAAGTGGATAGTTGGTTTCGTCCTACCTTTGTATCCCGGAATAAATAACTGAAAAAGAAAATGAAAAAAAGTATGATCATAGTAACCTGCCTGCTTTTTCTCGTGGGATGTCGCGAGAACCGGCAGACAAATAATGCGGTGAGAAGTATCAAGGCCGACACGGTAAAAGTGTATGGTCTTGCCGGTAGCAACAATTTCCCCGGTAAGGTAGTGGCACCCTCCGATATCAATCTGGCCTTCAGGGTGAGTGGCCCCATCGGGAAAGTGTATACCCCGATGGGAGCCCACGTGAAAAAAGGGGATCTGCTCGCTCAGATTGACCCGCGCGATTATGAGCTGCAGCTGGCAGCTACCGAGGCGGAATATAACCGGATCAAGGCGGAAGTAGATCGGATTACTGAACTACATGAAAAAGGATCGGTCACTCCCAACGACTACGACAAAGCACGCTATGGCTACCAGCAGATTGCCGTGAAGCTGAATGCCCATCGCAACGCACTGAAAGATACCAGACTGTTGGCCCCGGTGGATGGTTATATCCAGAAAAGGCTTTTTGAGCCGGGTGAAACCGTGGGCGCCGGCACACCGGTGATCGCGATGATCGCGACTGGTTCGGGTGAGGTAGAGATCAATATTCCTTCGGCCGATTATATCCGCCGTGATCAATTTTCCGACTATTATTGCAGGACAGAAATCTTTCCAGGGAGTACCTTTCCGCTTGAGTTGATCGGGATTACCCCCAAGGCAAATGCTAACCAGCTATATACCATGCGTTTTCGCATGAGGGGAAGAGCTGATGAATTACCCGGACCGGGGATGTCGGTAATGGTAACCATCCAGTTCCGAAACAAAGAAACCCGTACATTTTCCATTCCCCTTTCCGCAGTATTCCAGTCAGAGAGTCGTTCCACTGTATGGATTTATGATTCTGCTACCGGAACAGTGACTCCGCGGCCTATCACTTTGTCAGAGATACTGACCGATGGAAGGGTGGTGGTTTCCAGCGGCTTGGAGGCTGGTGAGCTGGTGGTGACAGCTGGCGTCCATTCGTTGAAGGAGGGTCAAAAAGTGAAGTTGATACCGGAGGTGACCGCTACCAATGTGGGAGGCATGTTATGATTGATTATGGCACGTGGGGGTTGCAAAACCGGAAACTGGTTGTTTTTTTGGTTGCCTGTTTACTGATTGGCGGCATCCTGGCAATCCGGGGAATGAGTAAGCTGGAAGACCCTGAAATTGTAGTGAAGCAGGCGTTGGTGGTAACTACCTACCCGGGTGCCTCGGCGCATCAGGTGGAACTGGAGGTGACCGACTTGCTGGAAAAGTCGATCCGCACAATGAAGAATATAGAGTTTGTGGAGAGCCGCTCCTTGAACGACCTCTCGATGATCACCGTCGGCCTTTCCACACTGGTACCAAATGATGAGGTGGATGATAGCTGGACAATCCTGCGCCGCAAAGTGAACGATGTGCAGAGGGAGCTTCCCGAAGGAGCTTCAGCTCCGGTAGTGAAGGATGACTTCGGTGATGTGATGGGCATGTTCTACGCGATGACTTCCGACGGATATACAGATCGTGAGATGGGCGACTACGCCGAACTGATCAAGCGGGAGCTGCTCGCGGTGGAAGGTGTGTCGCGGGTGGACATCTACGGGCAGGGGAAAGAGTGCATTTACATTGAAATGTATGAAGACAAGCTGGCTAATCTGGGTATATCGCCTGCCGAGGTGCTCTCCACACTCAGCGGACAGAACAAGACCCTCTACTCGGGCTATTACAACGCCGGGGATATGTCGCTCCGGGTGAGCGTGAATGATCGCTACAAGAACGCCGAAGATATTGGTGAACTGCTACTGCAGGGATACCAGGGTGATCAGTTCCGGCTAAAGGACATAGCGAAGGTGTGGACTGGCTACGAAAAACCGGTACGCAGCGAGATGAAATATGACAACCGTAAGGCGGTGGGCATCGCGATATCGGCACGCTACGACACCGATATCACTCAGGTGGGTGACCGGGTGGAGAAGCGGCTCGGAGAACTCACCAGAAACCGGTTACCTGTGGGAATGGAATTACAAAAGGTCTTCTTTCAACCTGACAGGGTGGACGACGCACTCAAAACCTTTATGATCAACTTGGTTGAGTCGGTGGTGATTGTAGTACTGCTGCTTATTTTCTTCATGGGTTTTCGAAGTGGTATGATCATCGGTTTTAATCTGGTGGTCATCGTGTTGGGCTCATTGCTGATTCTTAACCTGACAGGGGGTACCCTGCAGCGGGTGTCACTGGGAGCTTTTATCCTTGCGATGGGAATGCTAGTGGATAATGCCATCGTAATTCTGGATGGAATACTGATCGATATGCAGCGAGGAATGTCAAGGAAGGAGGCGCTGACTTCCATAGGTAAAAAAACTGCCATGCCATTGCTGGGAGCGACGCTGATAGCCATTTTAGCCTTCTTTCCCATCTATCTTTCTCCTGATACTGCAGGTCAATATGTCCGTGACCTCTTTATCGTACTGGCTGTATCTCTTCTATTGAGCTGGATCCTGGCACTGGTCTACGTACCGTTACAGGCCGAACGGATGTTGAAGACAAAAAAAGAGAAGATGGGCGAGGATCCCTACGACAATAAATTTTACCGTGCATTGCGTGCAGTACTCACCTGGACGCTCCGGCACCGATCGTTTACGATTGGTGCCGCAGGACTACTTATGCTAATCGCACTGGGTTGTTACCGTTTCCTGCCGCAAGGTTTTTTTCCCGATATGAATTACGACCAGCTCTATATTGAATACAAGCTGCCGGAGGGTTACTCGAGTGAACGTGTCTCCCGGGATCTGGAGTCGATCACCGACTACCTTCTCGCGCGTGAGGAGATCACCCATGTCACAACCTCCATGGGGGGTACCCCCACACGGTATAACCTGGTGAGGAGCATGGCCGATCCCTCGCTCTCATACGGAGAATTGATCGTGGACTATACCTCTCCCAAAGAGCTGGTGGCCACCATGGATGAGATACAGCAACATCTTACCGCCAGCTACCCCGATGCTTTTGTCCGTTTGAAAAGATACAACCTGATGTACAAAAAGCATCCTATCGAGGTGCAGTTTAATGGACCTGATCCGGCTATACTGCGCGAGCTGACGGCGCAGGCACTACAGATCATGGAGGAGAGCCCTGCTATTCACCTGACGCAGACAAACTGGGAGCCGCAGACGCCTGTATTGATGGTAGACTACAACCAACCCGTTGCCCGTAATGTGGGACTTAGCAGGCAGGATGTGGCGCTGTCGTTACTGAGTGCCACCGGAGGTATTCCTGCCAGCCTGTTTTATGAGAGCAACCAACAGCAGACCATTTACCTCAAGAGCGTGGATAGTGAGGGAAACCCGATTGAGTCACTCGATAATGCCCAAATATTTAGTATGCTGCCCGCGCTTGGATTCCTGAACAGAGATCTGCTGCAGGGGTTACTTGCCGGAGCATACTCCGAGGAGGATATCCTGAAGGAGGCGCTGCGTACCATACCGCTGAGCCAGGTGACGGAGGGCATTCGCCTCATCTGGGAAGATCCGCTGGTAATACGATATGACGGGCAGCGTGCCATGCGGGCACAGGGAAGCCCGGTGAAAGGCATCAGCACCGAAGATGCCCGGCAGACTATCGTTGCACAAATAGAAGCAATTGAACTACCCGAAGGATACTCGATGCACTGGGAAGGCGAGAGAAAGGCCAGTGAGCAATCCGGTTCCTATCTTTTCAAATATTTTCCATTGGCTATCATACTGATGATTGCCATCCTGATTATGCTGTTCAAGGACTACCGTAAACCACTGATCATTGTCTGCTGCATACCCCTTCTGCTGATCGGCGTAATCTTCGGAATGCTCGCTTCCGGCAAGACTTTTGGTTTCGTGGCCATCGTGGGGGTATTGGGACTGGTAGGGATGATCATCAAGAACGGCATTGTTCTGATGGATGAGATAGAGCTGCAACTACGTAACAGCGTGAATCCCCTGGAAGCCCTTCTTGCCAGCTCATCGGGTCGTTTCCGTCCGGTGATGATGGCGTCGTTGACCACTATCCTCGGCATGATCCCGTTGTTGGGTGACGATCTCTTCGGACCGCTCGCGGTGACTATTATGGGGGGGCTCCTGGTAGGAACGCTCATCACGCTGATTGTCATTCCCTTGCTTTATTCGCTCTTTTTTAAAATTAAAATCCCAAGACAATGACTAAAGTTCTGCATATTGTGACAGCCTGCTGCCTGATGATGGCTGTACTACCCGTAGCATCCCTGTCGGCACAGCAGCTCCTCACCCCGGAACTGAGCCGGAAGCTGGCTCTTGAAAACAACAAGCAGATGGCTTTCGCTGCTGGAAACAGCGAGAAGGCTGCCTACGAGGTGAAAACCCACAGGGTAAACTTTTTGCCCAGGATTACCGCTACAGGAAACTATCTGCTCACCACCGCCTCGTTAGAGAAAACTATTCCTTCCTTTTATCTTCCCACCTACGTGCCCGATGCGGGGGGGCAGCTAATACCCAACATTCTGACTACGGTGGATGGGGTACCCCTCTTCAGGGAGTATGCTTTCTTTCCCGGAATGGAGTTGAGCCTGAAACCAAACAACACCTATGTTGCCGGGTTGAGGCTGGAGCAACCAATTTATATGGGTGGCAAAATCACTGCTGCCTACCGTATGGCGCGCATTGGAGAGGAGATGGCGCAGTTACATGAGGTGAAAACCCGGGCGGAAGTGATTCTGCAGGCTGATGAGGCTTACTGGACTTACGTGGAGACGCTCGAACTGGAGAAGACAGCTTGTGCTTACAGTGAACTGGTGGCTCATTTGCAGCGTGATGTGGAGAATGGATTTAATGCCGGGATGATACCACGCAACGACCTTCTGAAGGTGCAGGTGAAGATGAATGAGTCGGAGCTTCAGCTGATGAAGGCGCAACATGGGGTACGGCTTGCCCGGATGAATCTCTGCCACGTGATTGGTCTTCCGCTGAACAGCGAGGTGGTCGTGGAAAGTGCTCCGGAGAGTCCTGCAATGGGCGAGGTACCGCTACCAGATCTCGACGCAAGGCCCGAATATGTGTTGCTTTCAAAGCAGATCGCACTGAAGGGGATGCAGGCTGATCTGGTGAAGAGTGACTTTCTACCCAGGGTAGGGATAGCCGGCAATATGAGCTATGTGAACGGACTGGAGCTGAACGGAAGCAGGTTACTCGACAACACTACTTTCTCGGCGGTGATCTCGGTCAGTATACCGTTATTTCACTGGGGTGAGGGGCGCAACAAAGTGCATGGTGCCGAATCTGAGAAGAGAATGGCTGAACTCCAGCGGGACGAACTGGTGGAGAAGATGAATCTTGAAATAGAGCAGGCGCTGCAAGCGTACAACGAGTCGGAAGCACGGGTAATGCTCACCTCCCGTTCTCTTGGACAGGCTGAGGAGAACTTACGCGAAAGTAGGGATCGGTATGAAACCGGCCTTGAGACCCTATCGGGACTCCTTGAGGCGCAAACCATGTGGCAGCAGGCACACGCTGAACAGGTACGTGCCCGGAGTGCGTCCCGTATATCAGAGACGCGCTATCTCAAAGCAGCCGGGAGATTGTAAACTAGTTTAAAAAAATAACTTATCTCTAAAAGTATAATTGTATCTTTACCAGCCATATTTTTTTATACAATGAATACATTGGGATTAGTTATACAACGTGAATACATCACAAGGGTCAGGAAAAAATCGTTTATCATCCTCACCCTCCTCATGCCATTGCTGATGGTGGCGCTGTCGGTTATTCCATTTTGGCTCTCTACCCTGAACGAGGGAGGAATCAGGCATATTGCGGTCATAGATGACACCGGTGTGTATGCACCGCTGTTACAATCTACTGAAAATTATGATTTTCAGATTATAGGAGTCTCTGACCAACGGGCTCAGGAGTCTCGTCTGGGAAAAGATCTCTTCGCTATCCTTCAGATAACCGGGGACCTGCATAAAAATCCGAAAGCTGTCTCGCTCATATCGGAAAAGCAGGCGCCACAGGATTTGCAATCCCTTATCAAGCGTACGCTGAATGAAAAGGTTACCCAGCAAAGACTCGATGAACTCTCCGCGGCCGGAGAGGTGGATGCCGGAGCAATCAGACGGGTTCGCTCAATTGTCGAAGATGGTTCTGCAATATCTCTGAAAACCCTGCGACTGAGCGGGGATGGAGACGTATCGGAATCATCCACAGAGCTTTCTACCGTCATTGGAATGATCTTTACCATACTCATTTACATGTTTATTCTGTTGTATGGTAATATGGTGATGCAGGCTGTGCTGGAAGAGAAGAAGAGCCGTATCGTGGAGGTAATGGTTTCTTCCGTGAAACCAGTGAAACTGCTGATCGGAAAAGTGGTGGGAATAGGTCTGGTGGGCATAACCCAACTGGTGATTTGGGGTATTTTGCTGGGGGTATTATTCACGGGGATGTCATTATTCATTTCTTCTCCCGAAAAGGCAACAGCCATTTCGGCCGATATGGGAGATTTTAATATGGAAGGATTGACGAACGCCATCATGAGTGTCAACTGGTTTGAGATTGCGCTTTATTTTATTACCTTCTTCATAGGCGGGTATGTGTTGTATGCCTCCATCTTTGCGATGTTCGCTTCGGCCGTGGACAGCGAGGAGGACACCAGCCAGTTTATGACGCCGGTGACGCTGTTGATCATGTTTGCTTTCTTTGCAGGTTTTTATAGCGTAAGCAATCCCGACGGTCCTCTTGCCTTCTGGACCTCACTCATCCCCTTTACCTCTCCCATTGTCATGATGGTACGCATTCCGTTCGGGATACCCTTGTGGGAGAAACTACTGTCGTTGGCATTACTGTATGGGACATTCATATTGATTTCGATCTTCTCTGCAAAGGTTTACCGTGTGGGAATACTTATGTATGGCAAAAAACCCACCCTCAAGGAAATGATGAAATGGGTGAAATATAAATAAACATTTTGCTTCATAAATAAGAAAAAACAAACAAAAAGAATTATTTTTGTAGAAAAATAAGCAATTGTCCATAGAGACGCTGCTTTTTGATATGATCTTGAACACTTGCCTGATTCTATGGAATCACGCGGGTGTTTTTTTAACTCCTAAGACGTGCAATATGAAGTTCGAAAAAATGCAGGCCGCCGGTAACGATTATATTTATGTCAACCTGTTTGAAGAACGGGTGGATAATCCCGAAGAGCTATCACGCAGGCTGAGCGACCGCCATTTTGGGGTGGGGAGTGATGGGCTTGTGCTCATCGGTCCTTCCGGGGTTGGCGATTTCTCCATGCAGATGTACAATGCCGATGGTAGCGAGGGGATGATGTGCGGAAATGCGGCAAGGTGTGTAGGTAAATATTTGTATGAGAGAGGATTGACTGGCCGGAGGGAGATTGACCTGCATACACAATCGGGTATCAAGCATCTCTCGTTGTCGGTAAACCCCTATACCGATAAGGTGGAACGCATACGGGTAAATATGGGTGGTGCTATCTTGTCAGCCGCTGCTGCCTCTGCTTCAGATATGGCTGCCTATTTTCAGGCCATACTACCGGAAATGGTCGATTATCCCGTACAGATTGAAGAACAAAAGTATCATATCACCTTTGTCTCGATGGGTAATCCCCATACAGTAATTTTTATGAATGATATTGATAGGCTGGAGATTGAAAAGATCGGACCAAAAATAGAGCATCTCAACCTGTTTCCGGAGCGTACCAATGTGGAATTTGTCGAAGTAATCGATTCTACCCATTTGATGATGCGGGTATGGGAGAGGGGAAGTGGAGAAACACTTGCCTGTGGCAGCGGTGCCTGTGCGGCACTGGTTGCCGGGGTAATCACACACCGATGTGAGCCGGAAGCTACCCTGCAGGCTAAAGGAGGAATACTTGATGTGGCGTGGGAAAGAGAACATAATCAGGTTTTCCTTACGGGGGATGCGCATTTTGTTTTTAAAGGAGAAGTTAATTGATTAGCAGATTAGTTGATTAGCAGATTAGTTGATTAGCAGATTAGTTGATTAGCAGATTAATCGATTAGAAAATTCACAGATTGGAAGATCATCACATCATCAAATCATCACATCATCACATCATCAAATCATCAAATCATCAAATCAATAAATATATGTTCCGAATCAACGAAAACTATCTTCAACTCAACCAGAATTACCTCTTCAGCACTATCTCCAGAAAAATAGATACCTTTAGTTCTTCACATCCCGGAGTGGACCTGATCCGCCTGGGGATCGGTGATGTAACGCTGCCGTTGTCGCCTGCCGTCATTGGCGCCCTGCATGCTGCTGTGGATGAGATGGCACAGAAAGAGAGTTTTCACGGTTACGGGCCGGAACAGGGCTATGGTTTCCTGCGGGAGAAGATAGCCGAAATAGATTTCAGGCAACGGGGTGTCGCTATTTCAGCAGATGAGATTTTCATCGGTGACGGATCAAAGAGCGACTCCGGTAATATTGGCGATATTCTGGGTGACGACAATGCGGTGGCCATCACAAACCCGGTCTATCCTGTTTATCTCGACAGCAACATCATGCGGCTAGGCAGATCTTCCCACATCCTGTTGCTCCCATGTAGTGAGGATAATGGCTTTTTACCCGAGCTTCCGGCTGAACGGGTGGATGTGATCTACCTTTGCTATCCCAACAACCCTACCGGGACGGTAATGACCAGACCGGAACTTAAAAAATGGGTGGATTGGGCATTGGAAACTGAAAGTTTGATCCTCTTTGATGCGGCATATGAAGCCTATATCCAGGATGACAACTTGCCCAAAAGTATTTACGAGATAGAAAACGCACAACACTGTGCCATCGAATTCCGCTCATTCTCGAAGAATGCAGGTTTCACCGGACTACGATGCAGTTATACCGTCGTGCCCAAATCGTTAATGGTGCGTGCAAGCAACGGAGAAATGATCTCGTTGCATGGGTTGTGGAACAGACGACAATCCACAAAGTTCAACGGTACCGCCTACATCGTGCAACGTGCTGCCGAGGCGGTCTATTCCCCACGGGGACAGCAGGAGATAAGGGAGATGGTGGCGTACTATATGCAGAATGCGACCATCATCCGCGAGGGGTTAACCAGCAGGGGATGGACTGTTTTTGGCGGTGAGAATGCACCTTATATCTGGCTTCAGTGTCCTTCCGGGCTCGATTCATGGAGTTTTTTCGATCTCCTGCTCGATAGATGCCATATCGTGGGTACGCCCGGTGTGGGATTTGGCACCAACGGAGAAGGATACTTCCGGCTCACCGCCTTTAACAGCCGAGAAAGAACTGTAGAGGCTATCCGGCGAATAAATAACTGTTTTTAGGCAGAATGTATAAAATTCATCGGATGTTAATCGATATCCAAAAGAATCTTGGTCTGTAAATAGACACATCTGTGTATAAGTCGGGTATATGTTTTGTATTGACACAATAGCTTACCAATAATTTATCCTCCAGACCATACTGTGGATGAGCCATTGCATTATAGGTAAATAATGTAGTATCTTCTCCTTCAGGTATCTTGTAAATATTATTTTTATTTGTCCAGGGCCCTACAGGTGTGTCGGCGATAAACGTGTAAATGTTTGGTCTGAACCTGTCTTGAGTTAATAGGATAAATTTGCCTTCATGTTTGAAGACACTAAATTGTTCTGAAACAGGAATGTCAATACCCCCAAGTGGCTTGCTCTCTTTTGCGTTTGTTACCCAACTGTTGTTGTCAAAATATTCCCAATTTTGCAGATTGTCATTTACTAAACGAGCCCTGGCCACGTGCAATCCCGCAGTGAAGTCTTCTTGTGGATTTGAACCATATATGTAATAGAAGCCTTCGTGCTCGGTTACCCCAAACCCGAAATGAGCGTTTGTCTGTTCCCGGGTCAGCAATTCCTGTTTATCAATAATAGATAAATCCGGAAGATTTAACCGATAGTACACCGTGGAATGCCAGTAAAAATCCCAGGTTCCCGTCCCTGTTTGAACAATAGTGGACATAAATACATGCACTATATTGTTCTTTACAAAACCATGCATAGGCCAAAGAACGGCCGGATATCCGTCAACACTTTCTGTTTTCAGTAAAGATTCGGGTTTTTTTATACTACCCCCCGTTATGGTCTTTACCGATTTTCCATCCAGTAGTTGCCATACATTCCCCATGATAAATGGGGATGATTCTGCTCTCTGGTTATCGTTGACCTCACCTAAAAAAGAATCCCCCCATATCCAAATACTTTTGGTATGATCTACGGGGATGGATATAGCCCCATCTCCGCCAGTAAGAATATCTTTTCCCTGAGGGAACAAAAATTTCACCATTTGGTTATCAATAACGACCTTTCCTTCATCAATAGGCAGGTCAGCCACGCTTTCCTGCTTGTCGGGTTGTTGACAAGAAAAAACAAATAGTAAGCCGTATAATATAAACAATTTAGATATCATCTGTATAATTATTATATGTAATTGTAAACTCGAACAGGAATCCTGTTCCTGCTCGAATTATGTAAAATTAATATCCCTCGTTTTGGGTTAACCTCCCGTTAGAAATAATTCGATCGTTATTTGGAATAGGTAACAGGAAGTTGGCTGCTCTTGGTATCACTCCCGGTTTCGCAGTGCTTATCAGGCTTTTTATTTCATCCAGTGTGCACATTCGCACGAGGTCATGCCAACGATGCCCTTCCATGGCAAACTCCATACGTCTTTCAGCTAAAACAGCTTTTTTAAAGTCTGCATAATTATCGGCCGGAGTATCACCTAATCCAGCACGTTGACGAACTGCATTTAATGCATCTTTAGCCGCCTGAGTCGGGTTTTGATTGATTTCATTTAATGCTTCCGCTTTTATCAGGTACATTTCAGCGGTACGCAAATAAGGGAATGTTGCATTGGATTCATTTCCTCTGGGTTCGGCTATTTTGTCCCAATACTTGCAAAAATAGGGAGCATCGAATGTTTCTATGGAACCGTCAGCATAAGTGAATGATTTGAATAATGTTACTTCAAGGCGCTTATCGTTTGGATCAAAAGAATTGTATAGGTTCTCCGTTGCTGCAACCCATCCCCGGGCATTGTTAGGACCTCCCTTCTCAGTATCCATCTGAGGCAGTAAACGAACCAGGAACTGATTCCCTTTCCATCCTTGGCTCAAAGAAGCATTGAAATTGGCTTCCCATATTCGTTCTCCTTTAAATCGATTTTCTAATTTGAACAGATCTTCATAAGAGCCCATTGGAAAAGCAGGGATCACTGCCTCTGCCTTTGTTACAGCATTTTGAAGGTAGGTGTTATTCTTCTCTTTCTGTCCCAAGGTCAAATATACTCTTGCCAATAAGGCAGAGGCTGATAATGCATAGGGACGTCCGTAACCCAAACGATCTTCATACTTCAGGTTTTTTTCGGCAAAGTCCAGATCCTCCAGTATTACAGGATAGATCTGGGCAACAGGTGTTCTTGGAATCTGTGTGTCCGAAACACTTTCTGTTGGAGACGTATGCAAGGGTACATCACCGAAGAAACGGGTCAACTCAAAATAACACAATGCCCGAAAAAATTTAGCTTCGGCGATCAATTGATTTTTCTTTGTTTCATCTGTGAAGCTAATGGCGGGAACTTTCGTTATTACGGTGTTGCAAACGTTGATCGTGGTATAGAAATCACGCCACAAGCAAGCTACCCGTATACTGTATGCGTCAACCTGAAATTTGTCAATGGATTGATAATCAGGAGATGATTGTTTGCTTACTGCATTGTCGGACATCAACTCAGGGAGCTCCCAAAAGTCGTTGAAGAATAACCCCCCAAAGTGATCACTCCACAAGTTAAATGCGTCTGCGTCAGAAATCAGGTAACTGTAAATTGCATCTGTGGCGGCAATCGCATCGGATTCAGTTTTATAAAAATTTTTATCGACTTGGCTTCCTTTCGCATCCTCATCAAGGAAATCGGAGCAGGCAGAAAATATTCCTGTTGATAAAATACAGATTGATAAATATAAATATGTTTTTTTCATCGTCGTAGTCTTTAGAAATTCATTTTAAGTCCTAACATGTATAATTTGGGTACAGGATAAGAGCCGTAGTCAGCACCCATACTCAGGTTGTTCTGTCCGAAGCGGCTTACTTCCGGATCATATCCCGAATATTTTGTAAATGTATGTGCGTTTTTTGCACTTATGTACACTTGTAATGCGTTACAGTTGAACTTTCTTGTCAGATTTACCGGAAAATCATATGACAGTGTAACATCTTTTATTCTCAAGTAGGAACCGTCTTCCACTTGGTGATCAGAAAATACATTTGACATGGGAGAAGCATTTGCCCTCGGATAGTCATTCGTGGGATTATCGGTTGTCCATCGTTTCAATGCGGCAATTGAATTATTCTTTTGGCCATCAAAACTTTCGAGTGAGAATAGATTGAAATTGGCAATCGAATTTCCTTGTACACCTTGTAAATAGAGGTTCAAATTGACAGCACCTTTATTTTCTCCCAGTTTCAATGAAAATGTGTTGTTCCATCCGTATGTGAAATCGGGATTGGCATTTCCCAATTCAAAAAGGTCGTCCTCATTCAGTACGTCACTGGTTCCTTCCCTATTCACATACTTTCTGTCGCCATAAGTAATGGTTCTTCCGGGGAAATGGACAATTTGGGAAAGATCTTCATCCAATTGTGCGATTCCGTCTGTTTTGTAGCCATATATGGTTCCAATGGGTTTGCCTTCCATAATTCTTGTCCAATAATTGATCCCCATTATACTTATGCCGGAAATCCCGTTTTCATTACCCGGCAGGTTGGTTATCTTATTCCGGTTAAGCCCGAATGTCAAGTTCGACTCCCATTTGAATTTGCTATTATCTACCGGTGTAGCGTTGAAAGTGAAATCAAATCCTTCATTTTCAAGATTACCTACATTTTGCATGGCTACGTCATATCCGATATGCGATTCGGTTGGCACAGTCAGCAGCAAGTCTCTTGTTTTTTTGATATAATAATCAGCAGATAGAGAGTACCGGCCGTTATAAATACCAATATCGAATCCGACATTAAATTGAGCCGTTGTTTCCCATTTCAGGTCCTGATTACCGAGTGTATAGGGTGCCTGACCTTTTATGATTTGGGATGTACCGATGTAGGCTTCCGTTCCTTGCAATAACCCCATGGAACTGTAGGGAGAGATACCTTCATTCCCTACCAACCCGTAGCTTACACGTAACTTCAGGTTGTCGATAGTGGTTTGCTCTTTCATAAAAGCTTCTTCAGAAATACGCCATGCAAACGCAGAGGATGGGAAAAATCCATATTTATTATTTGTACCGAATTTGGAAGAACCATCTATACGGCCGGTCAATGTCAGCAAATAACGGCTATCATACCCGTAATTTACACGAGCCAGATAAGACAACATTTGCCAGGAGCTATACCCTGTATTTGCCAATTGAATTTTGGTTCCTTCCTGAATAGAGTGATAACCCAAACGTCCATCTTCAATTCCTGATCTGGAAACGAGAACCGGAGTACCTTCGTATTGCTGGGCGGTAATACCGGCCACAGCGTTTACCGAATGTCTTTCAGCAAATGTGTTATTATAACTCAATGTATTTTCCCAAACCCAGGTATAACCATCTGCCTGTCCCACAGTAGCGATACCCTCACTGGCCTCTCCGCGTTTAATATGAATAGGTGCAAAACTGAGGTCTTTTACATTATAATAATCAAGACCGATACTTGTTCTGAAGTTTAGTCCTTTACCAATAAACAAGTCGGCATACATATTGCCGGTCATTCGAAGCGTCTTATTCAATTGTTCATACGTATTGGCATCCTCAACCGGATTACCAACAGCAGGATTTGATATATTATTTTCATATACATATGTGCCATCCGGGTTGCGTACTGGTAGTCCCGGGTTCATTTCCAAAGCCCAGGATGTTATACTGGAGGCAATAGCACTTTCATAATTGGTCACCACACCGTTGGCCTGACTGTAAGTGACGTTCATTGTATTTCCAATTTTGATTCGCTCGCTTAACTCCTGGTCTAAATTAAAACGAAGGCTCCCTTTTTTATAGTCCGATCCTAGAATAATACCGTCCTGGGAGAAAAAATTGGTGGATAAGAAATAGGCCGATTTGTCACTTCCGCCTGAAAAAGCCAACTCATAATTCTGGATAGGGGCTAAGCGGAAAATCTCATTCTGCCAGTCCGTACTTCTTTTTCTCAGATTGTTCAAATCAGCAAATACCAGTTTTCGATCGATATTGGCATTATCTGTAGCTTCATTCCCCAAAATTGCCAACTGTTCGGCATTGAGCATATCCATCTTTTTTGCGATGCTCTGTATTCCGTAATATGCGTTTGCCGTTGTCCGTACTTTGCCTTTACTCCCTCGTTTAGTAGTTACCAGAATGACTCCATTCGCTCCACGTGCTCCATAAATTGCCGTGGCGGAAGCATCTTTCAATACTTCGATCGATTCCACATCGTTTGGATTCATCAGTGCCATGGGATTCAAAGGAGGGGTGTTCATGGCTCCCGAGCTCGCACCTCCATTGATTACAGGTATTCCGTCAATTACATACAACGGTTCGTTTGTCCCCATGACGGAACTTGTACCGCGGATACGAATGGAGGTGCCTGCACCCGGTTGACCGGAAGTGTTGGTCACTACTACGCCCGCAGCGCGACCTTGGAGTCCCTGGTCAATAGAGGTGATTGAGGTCTTTATTAAATCGTCCGATTTTACGGAAGCTATCGCGGCTGTCAGGTCGCTTTTTCTCATTTGTCCATATCCGACAACAACCATTTCATTCAAATAAATGGATTCGCCATTCATTATTATTGAAAGGGTTGCATTATCTGTTAATTGTACTTCAATCGTTTCATATCCGACATACGAAAAAACGAGATAATCACCCGGCGATGCGTGCAGAGTAAATCTTCCATCGATATCGGTTACTGTACCGTTAGTGGTATTTTTTACCAGCACACTTACACCGATAAGAGGTGTACCGTCATCTTCCGTTACAATACCTGAATAATCTTTGTGTTGTGCATATAGGTTACTCCATAGACAAAGATATAATAATAAACAACATAATTTTAAGGGTCTCATGTGTATCATTTTTAGATATATACTAAGTAAAAAATTATTTTTCTGTTCCCCAGCTCTTGTTGGGTGTTGAGTCCAGCCAGATTTCCAAACATCCTCCGGCTCCTAAATCTTTGTAATCAATCCAATATCTGTTATAATCTTTCCCGTTCAGTTGAGTTTTCTGGATGAAACAGTTCTCTTTTGAATTGTTGTATGTCCTGATCTTGAACTCGTCTCCTTTATAGTATGTGGGATGAAGTTTAATTGTAATTTCGTCAAATACAGGACTTGTAATCTCATACGAAGGATTTTGTGCACTGGTTCCTTGTACACTGAACAGTCCCAATGCCATCAAAGCGCTTACGCCTCCCATTTGTCCCTGATCTTCGTCATGGCCACCATATCCCCGATCGGGTGTAATTGCACCGTAAGCCTGTGCACCTACTTTTCTTACCCAATATTGGGTAAGCCACGGTTGGCCTGACAGATTGAATACATGTGCATTTGAACATCCGGGCTGATTGGCATAGCTCACATATCCACTACCATATCCGAATACGAAATCATCTTTTTCGGACTGTTCAAAGGCATAATTCAATTTTTCACATAACACATCATTTCCTCCCATCAACCGTGCCAATTCGGGAATATCGTGCGATACACCCCATGTACCTTGCCATGCATTAGCCTCAACCCAGCCTCTATTATTTAATGGGTCTAATGTTACCCACTCTCCTTTTTCATCTTTCGGAAAGAGTAATTTCTGTTCGGAGTTGAATAATTTTTTCCAGCCCTGAGAGCGTTTCAGATAATAGGCGGCATCTTTCTTTTTGCCCATCTTGGCGGCCATTTGTGACAGTGCCCAATCTTGAAATGCTGCTTCGACAGTAATTCCGGCATTGCCCGGATAATATCCGTTTTTGATGTAAAAATCAATTTCCTTTACCGGACCGATCATTCCACCCGGCTTATGATTCCTGACCATTGCTTCGTATGCCTTTTCAGGTTTTGTCTTGGTCAGCATGTTCTTTTGATAGGTGCTTGTGATCAAATTGGTTGCCGGGCAGCTTGTCATAATATAGGAATATCCGCCGGCATTGGGACCGCGGGGCAGTAATCCGCCGTTATCGGCATACTGGACAAGACTGGCGGCGAAATCATCCAACACTTCCGGCCAAGCCAATCCCCAAAGAATATTCAGGTTCCATTGAGTTAACCAAAAGGCGTCGGAATTATACATATGGAAACGAACCGAACCGTCAGGCTTTTTGGGTAATGTACGCACAATTAACCAGGCATTGACGGTGGCATTTCCTACCCGTTCACCTTGTGTATAATCGGGATAATCGCCCGATACATCATCCAGTTTGTGTCTTCCCAGCAAAACGTGCCATAGATCGGTATAGAATTTAATTTGCTGTTCGTGCGTTCCCCCTTTTACGTCAATACGCGCGAGCCAATCATTCCATTCTTGTCGCGAATCTTCCCTGACAGCTTCGAAATCCCAACCAAACCGATCGCTTTCCATGTTTTTGCGGGCATTCTCTATGCTTGTATAAGAAATGGCAAATTTAACCTGAATTTCATCACCGGCTTTTACATTATATATAGCGCTTACGCCGCAGGCGGGAGCGTCGTAATAACTTTCGTTTGCATTCCGGGCTGTTTTTTGGTTTACCCCTTGGTGTGAAGTAATATTTCTCAGAATTTCTTTATCATCCCATGCATCTAATTGCTGAAACGGTTTATCAAATTTCATTACAAAAAATATTTTCACATTATCAGGACCGCCCCAGAACCGTCCGGTCGTATTGACTGAACCTTCAATTTCGGTATTGGTCACTTTGGTAATGCGACAATCATTCATTGTCGTGGTTCCCAGATATCCGCCTAAATTGAGCAGTAAATTCGAAGTATTGTCTTTCGTATAACGAAGTTTGTAGTAGCTTACTCTGTCGGTTGTGGTTTGTTCCACCCAGATACCGTAATCCTGTAAAAATACCCGATGATATCCGGGTTGTACAATTTCACCGTCATGTGAAAATGTAGATTTCCACTGCTGTTCACCTAATACAGGGTTAATATTTCCGGTGGTCGGCATCAGGCTGATTCCTGATAGCATCCAGCAGTGTACCTGGGGAAATCCGAGTATTTCGAGCGAATTGTAATTGTATCCGCCTCCATACTGATTCTTATTACGGGTCATAGGAGCAGCACTAATCATGCCGAACGGACGGCTTCCTGTTACAAAAAAGAAGTAGCGTCCACGGGCCGACTCCACATATGGATCCACTTTTGAGACATAATCGATGTAGTCCTCAGGAGCCGGATATACCTCTATTTCAGACAATCCGATATTCAATCCGTCGCCATCGTTTGTTTCAAATTTCACCCACGTTACTTTTTTGGTCGAAAAGTTCACAGCCTTTGCCCTTCCGTCGTTAGGAATCTGATTGACGAAAATAGTGGTCCCATCGCTAAAGTGCAATGTCCCACCCGCGATATGACTTTGTTGTATCGGCCGGTCATATAATATGATTCGATTGATGTTTTGCGGTTTCTCCCATTCTAATTTGATCCACGGATAATCAATCGCTCCCCAGGACGTTTGTCTGCTTGCCGAAGCCCATTCCCCCTGATTTTCGATACCTATCAGTCCGTCAACCGCTTTTTGTGCCGAATATTCGGTGTTCTTCTCAGAAGATACCGTTACTCTGGCTGAGGGTGCGATATTGTCAGGCCCTGCAAACAGGCAAAAGCTGTACCCGACGAACATTAATATGGTGAATATGTGTTTACTCATAATCCGGATTATTTAGTAATTACCTGGAGTGCAAGATGCCCAACTATAATTTGCAGGATTTTCACCTCTGTAAGGCGTGAAGTTGGACGATTTAGGAATTGCAACATATTTTTCGACAACAGGAGTTTCCGTAGTATAAGGATCACCAAGCCATGACAAATCCATAAAGGTCTGTATCCATAAATTGGTATCGTCCAGCCTCAGGACTTCATATTTATCAATCGTCGGTGTGGTGGATAAGAACCCGAATTTTACCAAATAAATAGAATCTGCTTTTAAGTCTGTCCCGATATACTTCCACGCACAGTACTGGTTTAAGACATCAAACCCCGCTCCTGCCGGATCACCCCAGTCATATTCCCAGCTCAGATCACTATTTAACCGGTACACATTGTCTAACATGACATCCGTTGTGGTATTCTCTCCGTTTGTTGTTTGTTCGGTTAATCTCCAATCAAATTTTGACAACCGTCCAAAATCGGTCAATGTCACCGAAATGGCCAGATCTGAAGCATCAATCAATTTATCCTCCACCGAATATCCGCTAAATGTGTAGATCAATGTCCCCTCTTCATCACCTACTTCAATTTCCTGTTCGAATTCATACGAGTCGGAGGTACTGTTTACGGGAACATTTATCTCATATCCGGGAACTTGTTTCCCATTTACCCATTTTGTGATTACCAATTTCTTTATATCGGAGCTTTCATATGTTACGGTAGCCCTGATCATATCGCCAGTATATCCTGAAAAAAGTAATTTATCGAGAATTACTTTAGCATCACGATGAATACTTTCATTTTTCTCGCAAGAAAAGAGCATAAGCAACATACATGAAATACATCCAATAATTTTACATACGTTTTTCATTGTTTTTGTTTTTTGAATTTATGTTTCTATGCGTTTTTTATAATACTGTTTTAAATTATTGATTCAATCTTTCCTGCTGTTCATTTATATGCAGGAATATCAAATACTTCAGGATAGCTGGTTCAGTGCAAAATTATATGCTCCGATGGCAATGGCTTTGCTTGTTCCCAGCATGCTTGTCCTTACACCGATCTTTTTTACCGCATGATATATTACGGTTTTGTTACTGTCGGGAATGGTTACGATTGCTGATTCATTATTCAGGAAGAGTGCTTTCTCATTTTCATCTTCCAGATTATAGGCTTTCATTTGCAACCGGGGGAAAATATCATCTTTGACAGTTTTTCTGACCCCGTTCATTTCTTTGATCATTGCGGGGAGTATATATTTATACGCGTTCGCGATCCCTCCGCCAATGACAACTAATCCATCCACAATATTTAGCGATTCGGAAATGGTGAAGCCGGCAATCTCTCCCAACTTCTCGAAACTTCTTGCTGCTGCATTCCTGTCTCCTTCCCGTGTGCCTTCTGCAATTTCAAAAATCTCTTTCGGTGTATAATCGGCCTCATCACCCGATATCTCCCGGTATACCCGCTTGACGGCCCGTATACTGACTCCCTCTTCAGCCAGCAGTACCCTGTCGTATTTATTGGCGGAGAGCCAGACGGCTCCCCCGCAACCATTATCGCCAAGTAGCAGTTTCCGGTCGGTTACCACTCCGCCGCCAAAGCCGGTGCCGAGGGTTACGCCAAGCAGGTTTTTATACCGCTTGGGGTTTCCTGCCGACTCCAACTGCCTGTTTACCCAGGGGAGTGCTCCCGCGATAGCTTCACCATATGCGAACAGGTTCCCGTCGTTATTGATAAAGACTGGCAATCCGAATTTTTCTTTCAGATAGGGACCTAATGCCACGCCACCTCTGAAAGCAGAGAAATTAGGCAAGTCTCCGATAATACCATTTTCGTAATCGGCTGGACCGGGAAAAGCGAAGCTGATGGCCACAGGCGGAGTATGCAGCAGATCCGTCACCTTCCGGAATCCCACGACGATGGAAGAGAGACACCTTTCCAGATCATCGGGGTATGCCGGCAAACAGATTGGATCAACCACTTCCCTGTTATTCGCGATTGCTGAAAAGACAAAGCTTGTCCCTCCCGCGTCGAGCGTTAATACGATATCCTTATTTTTGTTCTCCATTTTCTTTCAGATTTTGCGTAAAAAGTAGATTTAGAACCAAACAGAAAAGGAGCACCGACAGAGAGGCCATGAGCCCGAATCCGTCGTTTACCACTCCCTGAATCGGTAAAATAACTGCTCCTCCCGATACGCCCATGATCATAAGGGCGGAAATTTCATTTGACTGCTCCGGTAATTTGTTTAAAGCGAGAGAGAAAAGGATAGAAAAAACATTGGCACAGGCGAGGCCAATCACAAATATCGCGGCCAGCAAGCTCCAAAGCGTACCTCCAAGTATCAAAGGAACAAACGCGAGTATGGCAATCACGAGCGATACTTGCAAGAACCGGAAAGGTTTTGTTTTCAAAAGCAGGAAGGCTCCCGAAAATGTGCCAATTGTTTTTGCTGTGAAATAGACACTGCTGCCTAATCCTGCGCGACTTATTTCCAGACCGGCTCTCTTCATCAGTAATGCGGGTGCGGAGGTGTTTATGCCCACGTCAAGGCCTACTATAAGAAGAATACCCAGGAAACAAAACAGGATATACTTGTTTTTGAGCAAGCCAATGACACCCCCGAACGAGCCTTGTTGATTTGTGTATCTGGTTTCCTGAATCCTGGAAGAAACAAGAAGCATCACCGACAAGAGAGAAATGGCAGTGAACAACAGGAATGTAAACCGCCAGTTGTCCAGGTATTCGGTGGCTAATCCCACGATGAGCGGTCCCGTCAACGAGGAGATGGATTTGATAAACTGTCCGGTGGTTAACACGCTGGCTGTTTTTTCCTTGTTGAACAGGGAGGCGACCAGCGGGTTGAGCGAGACCTGCAGAATAGTATTGCTGATACCCAGCAACGCGAAAGCTACCAGAACCCATACAAAGTTGTAATGGATAAAGGGGATAACCATGGCAAAGGTGGTAATCGCAAGAGAAAGCAATACGGTATTCTTTCTGCCTATTTTACCCATGAGAATGCCAGCCGGAATAGAGAACAGGGCAAACCAAAGGAAAACGATCATGGGTAGGGTATTGGCAAGCGAGTTCGACAGATTGAAATCAATCTTTACGTAATTGGTCGCGATGCCCACGACGTCTACAAATCCCATGATGAAGAAGCCGAAAAATACCGCAATCACCGGTATCCATTTTGGTTGTGATCTATGTTGGTTCATATCGGTTGTTTTTAAAAACGAACGCTCGCCTTGATGGTTATACATTCCTTCCCCCGTGATAGTCCGTACGGCGTGACCAGATACGCGCCCAATGAGGCAGGAACGATAAATGTCTCGGCATAGTGTACGATGAAAGGCTCAAAAGTGTTACTCGAGCTTTCCACGATCACCTCCCTGCCCTCGACAAGGGTCAGTACGTTCACTGAATGGCCGGTATCGTGGTGAACGGTTGTAGAAAAAGTATGCCTACGTGTCTCGATAAACTCGTTTTCGTGAAGACCGGTTTGCTCCTCTTTCCATCCATCACCTTCTCCTATCAAATGGAACTGATTTGCAAGTTCCTTTGAAACATAGTTTTCATCACGTTCCCACCGGATGACTTCCTTTCCACGTTCCAGGTTGATGGGGCGCGGCTTGCCATCCAGTCCGAGCCTGTTCCAGTCCCATAGTTTGAACGTAAATAGATTGGGGGTAGCACTAATTTCCAGTACTACCGAATTCTTTCCGGAACAATGGATGGTTCCGGCCGGGATCAGAAAATGGTCATGTTTACGCGCGGGCAGAATATTTATATATTTCTCCGCATCAAATATTTCTCCAGGATTTTCGTTTGCTTTTTCCAGGTCGGCAATCATCGCATGGCGATCGATACCGGTTTTCAATCCCAGGTATACCAACGCACCCTCTTCCGCCTCTACCAGATAATAGCTCTCATCCTGCGTATAAGGTAGCCCGAAATTCTCTCTCGCGTATTGAAGGGTGGGGTGTACTTGCAGGCTCAGGTTTCCTCCTCCCATTGTATCGAGTAGGTCGAAACGAATGGGAAAGTTATCTCCAAACCGGGCCTCTACAGGATCGCCCAGTAGCTCCCGGCTTTTGAGGTAGATCAGGTTCACCGAAGGCATTTCAAACAGCTCACCCCCGATATCGAACAGCAAACTATTCTCCTCCGGTACACAGTCGAAACACCAGCCATAATTAGATACTGAACGATCGAGATCACAGGTTTCCTTCATCCATTGTCCTCCCCAGGGAGCCGGATCAAAGAAGGGAACTACCCGGAAAGGTTTCCTTGCCGTTTTCTCAATACCGGCAAAAAATGTTTTTTTGTCAATCAGTTTAGGTTCCTCTTTGGTCGTGTCCAACCAATAATCCACCTTGTCATACAATTTCTTTTTGTGCTTGTCCAAGATATTCCAGTCATTGAAATATCCCCGTTTATATTGGATGGAAAATGGCTCATTTCGGTTGTCAATACCCAGCCCTGTAACTTCCTTTCTCCGCATCCGCTGTTGGATTTCCCAACGTGGCATATCGGCATAGATCAGCATATCCGGATCGGCGATCAGTGAACTTCCCGGACCAAAAAGGATGATGTTCCCTTTTTTGGCGACAGCAACGATCTCTTCCCGGATTATACTCAGACTTGATTCGTCGAAATAATCGCTGATAGAAAGATTTCCCAAATAGCCAAATAGCACATCCTCCGTGATAAAGCCCTGTGTCAACTGCAGGATTTCTTCTTCCGGTTTAAAATAGCTTCTTGCATCTACAAACAAGGTGTGGGGTATTTTTTTAAATTGAGCCATCAATTCATCGAAATGTACGCCATGATAGCATTCGATTGAAATAACCCGGTTATCGGCATGCGGGATAATTTTATTCAGAATACCGTCCCATCCTTTGATTAACATGCCATCCTTTATCGAAGTGGCAGGAAATCTATCATAATTGCTTTTATTTTTCATATTATGTATGATCATTCATTTATTATGTTTGAACATACAAATGTATAAAAGAATATAAATACTCCCAAAATATTTTGAGTTTTTTTAATTTTTATTTTACTTTGAGAAAAAATTAGGAGTGAAAGTGAAAAAAAAATTGCCTTTACATAAACAAGCCGAATTATATTTACGAGAGCTGATTGAACAAGAAGAGTACAAAGATGGAAAAATGCTCCCCAATGAAGTGGAATTGTCTGAACAATTGAAAATGTCTCGGAATACCCTTCGACAGGCAATCAACACCTTGGTCAGCGAGGGGTTGTTGATTCGGAAAAGGGGAGTAGGCACGACCGTGGCCGAAAAAAACATTTCCAGCGAAGGGTCTAAATGGCTCAGTTTCTCACAGGAGATGAAAATCTTGGGTCTGGAGATAGAAAATTTTGAATTGCATATCAGCAAACAACTCCCGAGTAAAGAAGCGAGGGCATTCTTTGAGATCCACGATACGGTTAAGATACTCCAGCTTGCGCGGTTGAGGGGAAAAGTGAATTTTCCTTTTGTTTATTTTATTTCCGAATTTAACCCGGCAATTCCGCTAAATGGCACAGAAAACTTCAATAGGCCTTTGTACGAGATTTTAAGAACTGACTATAACATTGTTGTCAAGACCTCCCGGGAAGAGATCAGTGCCGCCCCCGCCAACGATTTTATTGCCTCTAAACTGGAAATAGAAACCGGCGATCCGATTCTGATCCGGAAAAGAGCAGTGAGAGATGTTAACGGCTTGCCCATTGAATACAACATTGGTTGGTATCGCGCCGACTCTTTTACCTACACGATAGAATTCGAAAACACCAACGAAGTATAATGGTGCCCAATAATGGGTATTTTTATGGTTAAATTTCTTTTCAACTACCAAGTATTGGGTATTGAATGCTGTTGTTCTCTCCCTTATCTTTGTTACTGATAAAATAGATACAAAAAGTGAAGACCGGTAAGCACATTGCCGGCCTTCTGTTTTTATAACGAAGGAGGTTGTTTGAGGGCGCTTATTCTTACAATTATTTTACTTGCACTGGCTTTTGTCTCCCTTTTCGTGGGAGTGGGAGATCTATCTGTTTCCCTCATTGCCTTGAGCCGGTTACCCCGTACGGCTGCGCTGATTCTGGCAGGGGTGGGGATGAGCATCTCCGGCATAATCATGCAGCAGATGACACAGAACAAGTTTGTGTCGCCCACGACTGCCGGTACACTCGAAGCGGCGAAGATGGGGTTGCTGGTCTTTCTGATCTTTACACCTGAAGCCGGCATGACGCTCAAAATGTTGTCGGCATTCCTCTTTACCTTCCTGTCCAGCATGGTTTTTCTGGCGATCGTGCGGAGGATACGGCACCGCAATGTAATATTTGTTCCTCTTGTGGGGCTTATGTTCGGAGGAATTATCGGGTCCATATCTACCTTTTTCGCGGTGCAGCTGAATATTGTGCAGGATACCAACGCCTGGATGATGGGAGACTTTTCCGGGATCCTGCAGGGACGCTACGAACTGATTTATCTCACGTTGCCGGCTATCCTGATTACCTACCTCTATGCAAACAAGTTCACCCTGGTTGGTATGGGAGAAGATTTTTCCCGGAACCTGGGGTTGAACTACAGCGCCATCATGAATATCGGCCTGTTTTGTGTCTCGCTCACGGTGAGTTCCGTGGTGATTACAGCCGGAGCCATTCCCTTTTTGGGACTGATAGTCCCCAACGTAGTGAGCATCATCTTCGGAGATAATTTAAAGAAGACATTGCCCCTGGTGGCCTTGTCGGGTGCGATCTTTCTTTTGGTATGCGATATCATAGGCAGGATGGTGATCTATCCGTATGAGGTGCCGATCGGAGTGACCGTCAGCATCATCGGATCCGTTATGTTCCTTTTTATGTTGTTATGGAAAAAAAGATAAACATCAGAAGGAGCCTCTGGATCGCCTTGTTGCTGATGATGGCCAGCGGCATGCTTTTCCTCTTTTACAATCTGGGAGGCAGCTGGGAGTTTGCACTCCGGCTCAGGGGACTCAAGGTGGTGGCAATCCTTGTTGTGGCTGGGTGTGTAGCTTTCTCTTCGGTCGCTTTTCAGACGCTCACCAACAACCGGATTCTGACCCCCTCCATCATGGGTTTCGAGTCGCTCTACCTGCTGATACAGACGGTGATCGTCTACATGTACAGCGACCATACCTACCGCGTGTTGAGCAGCATCGACAACTTTCTGGTCTCTGTCGCCGGAATGATTGGATTTTCTTTTCTGCTTTATCTCCTGATTTACAAAAAGGGAAAAGATAATCTCCATCTGCTTTTACTGGTAGGGATTATATTGGGTACGCTCTTCTCCAGTCTCAGTTCCTTTATGCAGTTACTGATTGATCCGAACGACTTTTTCATTGTGCAGGGAAAGATGTTTGCCACCTTCAACAAGATAAACAGCAAGCTGCTCTGGCCCTCCCTGGGTGTGATGACAGCCACGCTAATCATCGGATTCAGGATGACCAGATATCTGGATGTACTTGCACTGGGAAGGGATCAGGCCATCAACCTGGGACTGAACTATAACCGGGTGGTAAAGATGTTTCTGGTGATGATCGCGGTGCTAGTTTCCGTGTCTACCGCGCTGATAGGACCCATCACCTTTTTGGGGCTGCTGGTTACAAACCTCACCTATGAGTTGTTTGGGACACATAAACACCACCTGTTGATTACAGGTTGTATCATGGTGTCGGCCACCGCATTGCTGATCGGACAGTTTCTTATGGAGCGGGTATTCAATCTTTCCATCCCGCTGAGCGCCATCATCAACATTGTGGGTGGGTTCTATTTTATCTACTTACTTTTAAGGGTTAAAAAATTATGATCGAAGTTCAGGAAATTACCAAGCAATATGGGGAAAAGGTCGTGCTCGAAAAGGTGGGACTTCAGTTTCACAAGGGGAAGGTTACCTCACTGATCGGCAGCAACGGCGCCGGCAAGAGCACCCTGCTTTCCGTCATCAGCCGTCTACTCTCGCAGGACGAGGGAGTAGTGATGGTGGATGAGAAGAATGTCACAGAGTATAAGAACCGGATGCTGGCACAGCGGCTCTCCATCTTAAAACAGTCGAACCACGTCAGGTTGAAACTGACGGTGCGCGAGCTGGTCTCCTTCGGCAGGTTTCCCTATTCACAGGATAAGCTGACCAGGGAGGACGTGAAGAAGGTGGACAGGGCGATCGATTTCCTTAATCTGAGATCGATAGAGCATGCCTATATCGATGAGCTGAGCGGGGGACAGAAGCAGCGTGCCTATATGGCGATGGTGGTCGCCCAGGATACGGAGTACGTATTACTGGATGAACCCCTGAACAACCTCGATATGAAGCATTCGGTGCAGACCATGAAAATGATGCGTCAGCTGGCCGATGAACTGGGTAAGACCATCATCGTCGTGCTGCATGACATCAATTTCGCTTCTCACTATTCCGACTATATTGTCGCCCTGAAAGATGGCAAGGTTGTCTATCATGATACCACCGATAATATTATCCGTGAAGATGTACTCAGAGATGTATTTGGTGTTCGTGTGAAAATATGCATGTTCGATAATAAAAGGATTTGTAATTATTTCTGAAAGTAGCGGTCAGCGATCAGCTCTTTTACGTGTGGTTGGTGTCAGATTTGCGATTTTAGATTAAGATTAAGTATTCAGTAATAAAATTTCAATTCAATAAAAGACAAATACAGTATGAACAAGAATAGTTTGGTTTTGTGGCTTGCGATGCTCCCTGGTATTATGATGCTCCTCAGCGCATGCGGAGGCAATCAACAAAAAAGTGGTACCGGAGAGGGCAGGGGTGATGAAACGGTCACGATCACCCATACACTGGGTAGCGTGGAGGTGATAAAGAACCCTCGTAGGGTGGTGGTACTCGATTTTTCTGCCCTGGAAAATCTTGATTATCTGGGGATAAAACCGGTGGCAGTGCCGAAAACCAGTATGCCGTCCCATTTGCGTAAGTACAAGGACGACGCTTCCATTGTGGATGTGGGAAGCGTGGTGGAGGTGAACCTGGAGAAGATAAACGAGGCACAGCCCGATTTGATCATCATGGGTAACAGGCTGGCAGATTTTTACGATCAACTTGCTGCCATTGCGCCGGTGATATATCCCACGGTTGTGGATGCGGGCGATTTTATGAATGCCTTTGAAAAGAATCTTGATGATCTGGCGCTGCTCTTCGATAAACAGGTGGAAGCAGAAAAGGCAAAAGCCGACATCCGCTCGAAAGTGGAGGAGGTAAAGAAGCGGACAGCCATCTCCGATGAGAAGGCATTGATCCTGTTACACAACCGGGGTCGCTTTAGTGCCTATGGCAGCGGATCTCGTTTTGGCGTCGTGCATGATGTGCTGGGCGTGAAAGAAGCAGTCGTGGGTCTGGATACGCACCGCCATGGCAATCCTGTTTCGAGTGAGTTTATACAGAAGACCAATCCCGATATCATCTTTATCGTAGATCGCAGCCGGGTGGTAGACAACGAGATTACCAATAAAGAAGAGATCGAAAACAGCCTGATTAAGCTGACCAACGCATCTAAAAACAGGAAGATCTACTATCTCAACCCGGAAATGTGGTATCTGGCCGGAGGGGGCATCACCTCCGTCAGCGTAATGATTGATGAGGTAGCACAAGCATTTTAATTTATTACTTTTCAACAGATTCAGTTATTCACCGGCGTACTCAGCAGCTGTTATGTCCGGATGGCATGAGAGTTCAACCCGGTACAATGGAACCCCGACGACATCGGAAACAAAAACTACTGTTGCTTCTCCCATTAAGAAGGGTCTAAATCAGCTTGTAATAAAATATTACAGCGGTTTCGACACCGCCTTCTCCTATGGTGTCAACCCCTTGTTTGTATGGTGGATATATTCACAGAGTCAGGCTTCCGCAACAGTTGAAAAAGAGGAGATCATGCTGTTTCGATACGTGTGGGTGATGCTTCCTCCCACGTTTCACCCATGCGACCGCATAACCTGCAGATAACGATACACTAACCTGTTTACACTTGTTAGTTTTCACAATTTTATTTTTTGTATCTCTTTTTGTATCTTTGCACCCTAAAATCACAGTATTAGGGCTTCCTGAATGTATATGAAGGCGCTTGAAATAAACTGAATGTAAATGAAACCACTTTTTATTCATTATCCCAAGTGCGGCACTTGCCGTAAGGCGGCCAAATGGCTGAGAGTTCACGGAGTTGAGGTAACGGTAAGGGACATTGTAGAAGAGAACCCCAAAAAAGAAGAACTCTCCGAATGGATCAAAAAGAGCGGCCTGCCGATCAGCCGTTTTTTCAACACTTCCGGCATGATATACAGGGAGCAGAACTTGAAAGAGAAGGTAAAGAGCGCATCTGAAAATGAGCTGCTCGATCTGTTGTCCTCAAATGGAATGGTGGTGAAGAGACCCATTGTTGTGACAGATGATTTTGTGTTGGTAGGTTTCAACGAGAAAGAGTGGAAAGAGAAATTAGGAAAATGAAGATTGCCCACATTGAATTTCCGGAAAGGCCGGTATTTCTTGCTCCGATGGAAGATGTCACCGATGTCGGATTCAGGTTGTTTTGCAGGCAGTTCGGAGCCGATATGGTCTATACCGAATTCATTTCGAGTGATGCCCTTATTCGCGACGTAAAAAAGACAAAGCGAAAAATTTTTTTCAGTGATGAAGAACGTCCTATTGGCATTCAGATATATGGCAGTGACCCTGATGCGATGGTGGAGGCTGCCAGAATTTGTGAAGAGGCCGATCCGGATCTGATTGATATCAACTTCGGATGTCCCGTAAGGAAAATTGCAGGCAAGGGAGCGGGGTCCGGCATGATGCGTACGCCCGATGTGATGCTGGAGATCACCCGGAAAGTGGTTAAAGCGGTGAAGAAGCCGGTAACTGTAAAGACCCGACTGGGATGGGACGATAACTCGAAGATCATTGTGGAACTGGCTGAGCAGCTACAGGATTGCGGTATTGCAGCACTTACTCTGCACGGTCGCACCCGCGCACAGATGTATAAGGGGGAGGCCGACTGGTCACTGATTGGAGCTGTGAAGAACAATCCCCGGATACATATCCCCATCATTGGTAATGGTGATGTAACCACCCCTGAGATGACAAAACAACGGTTTGAAGAGACCGGCGTGGATGCAGTGATGATTGGTCGCGGTAGCATTGGACAGCCATGGATATTCCGGGAGGTGAAACATTTTATGGAAACTGGGAAGCACGCTCCGAAGGAGTCGTTCGGCTGGTATCTCGACGTATTGAAAAAACAGGTACAGGAAAGCGTAGAGCGCCTGGACGAAGTACGTGGCATCCTGCATATGCGTCGTCATATAGCGGCAACACCCCTTTTTAAGGGTATACCCGATTTCAAAGCTACCCGCATTGCAATGTTGAAGGCTGCTACATTGAGTGAATTGTTTGCCATCATGGACAATGTGGAAAATGTGATTTTTTTCCCTGCCGAAGCATAGAAAACTGGTGAAGTTTAGCATCATTATTTTAGTTTTATGCTATCTTTGTATGTTGGCAAAGTGGGAATGAAAATAAACACAAAAATAAGGTATGGGCTACGGACAATGATTGAGATTGCTGATTGCCAGAGTCCCGAAGGTATCCTTCAAAAGGAAATAGCAAAGAGGCAACAAATTTCAGTCAAATATCTCGATTATATTGTCAGCGCTCTCAAATTGAAGGGGTTAATAAGAAATGTCGGAGGAAGGGGGAGTGGTTATGTGCTCGCCCGGTCTCCTGTTGAGATTACCATGCTGGATATTTATACGGCATTTGAATCGGTTCTTGTTGTACAATGCGTTTCAGATGAATCGTTCTGTGAACGTTCTTCGCTTTGCTGTAAAGCGAATCTTTACTGGAAACAGTTTCACAGACAGTTTGTGGAAATGCTTTCCGGAAGAAATCTGGAACAAATCATGCAGGAAACGAAAGAAGATTGTGCACTGTGCATGTAGTTTTTTTATGGGTCAATTCCTATCAAAACTATAGCATTTATTCGCAATTTCTGTCAGGAACTATTTTTATACAAGGTTAATCAATACGCTCAAATGCGTGCCAAACCAGAACCGAAAACGGGATGTAATCCCAGCAAACCTATAGGAATACTAAAATTATTAATAAACTATTTGCATATATTTATGAAAACGATTTTATTTAACAGACGAACCGTATCTGTGTTTTTATTTATGTTTATCACGGCTGGTGTTCTGGTTCATTCCCAGACTCTCTCCATCAAATCTTCCGAGGTAGTTATTAACGGAGAGACAAATGTGAATCACAATTTTACAATAAAAGCGACAGAATTGAGCGGCAAAATGACTGTGGCCGACAATCGTCCGCAGGCCCTGACTGTGGAAATACCCGTTCGCTCTCTCATCAGCGGCGAAAAACTGATGGATAAGAAGACACACGAAGCTTTCAATGAACCAAAGAATCCAAAAATTCTTTTTCAAATGACAGAATTAAACTCCATTCAGGTGAATGGTGAGAATATTGCAGTGACAGTTACAGGAAATCTTTCGCTGAAGGGTGCTACAAAGAAAGTGACACTAAAAGCAGACGGAAAGGAAATGAGCCCCGGTGTATATACTTTTCAGGGGGTATTACCTGTAAAGATGAGCGACTATGGTATGAAAGCGCCTACTGCGATGCTGGGTACCATGAAAACAAAAGACCAGGTAACGGTGAATTATAAAGTGACTTTTGAAGGAGCATCGATTAATTTTAATTCAACAGCATATTCACAGAATAAATGATTATTTACTATTAAACAAAGAATGAATGAAAATGAAAAAAAGAAGTCTCTTTACGGTAGTCGCAATTTTAACCGCTTTCGTTACGTTTGCCCAGTTACGTCCGACGAACAAGGAAGGTATAAATGCTTTTGAAACACCGAAGACAGAAACAGATTTTGATGGATTGAAAGTGAAGATTGGAGGTGCTTTGACGCTTCCTTATACTACACTTAATCACAGCAACGCACACGGAGAGTATGTAAGTGACAATCCGTTGACGTTGGTTCCGCTGACCAATAACTTTGGTTTGCCACAAGCCAATCTGTTTATAAAATCAAATCTGTCAGATGGAATTTACCTGAATTTTGAGCTTTACCTGGCTTCCCGCCATCACAATGAAACATGGGTTAAAGGCGGTTTCCTTCAATTGGAGAAAATGCCGTTTCTCCCCTGGGATTTTGTCGATGAAATCATGGAGGTTACCACCATCAAAGTAGGTCAGTTCGACGTGAACTATGGCGATGCACATTTCCGTCGCTCCGACGGTGGCCTCACTTTTTATAATCCTTTTATGGAAAACCACATTATGGATGAGTTTGCCACTGAAATTGGCGCAGAGGTGGACGTACATCTCGCAGACTTCACCGTGGTGGGAGCCATTACCAACGGACAGCTCAATCCCACGTTGCAGAAGATCGATACGACCGAAGCCGCCAACAGATACTCCAACGGGAAAATGAATCCTGCACTGATTGGAAAACTGGCTTACGACAAGCAGTTCAATGATCAGTTTCGTCTTCGAGTGAGCGGTTCCGGGTATTACACTGCCGGTTCATACAAGAACACGCTTTTCGGGGGAGATCGTACAGGTTCCAATTATTACGGGGTGATGTATCACGTTGCGCCGAGCAGTTCAACTTTCACAAACGGGCGATTCAATCCCGGTTTTGGTGATAAGGTAAAAGCCATGATGGGGAACTTGTTTTTGAAATATTCACCGGTAAATGGACTTTCTCTCGAATCGTTTACGACTCTTGAACAGGTAAAGGGACGCAGTGCCAACGAGAAAGAACTGAGAGATGCCAATCAGTTTGTTACCGACCTGGTTGTACGTTTCGGTGCCGATGAACAATTCTATGTAGGTGGCCGCTACAACAAATTGAAGGCCGATATGGCAGCAGTTGGAAACACGCCCGCTTATAAGGCTGACATCAATCGTACTGCCATTGCAGCAGGTTGGTATATGACAAAAAATGTCATGGCCAAAGTGGAGTATGTGAAGCAAAATTATGATGGATTCCCTACCAGCAGTATTTATTCGGATGCTCAATTCGACGGATTGACGCTTGCCGGATCCATCGCATTCTAGACAGTTTTCATAAAAATGAACCAAACCGGTAGTTAATACCGGTTTGGTTATCATCTTTCAGATTGAGAAAATGAAAAGAATTTTATCCATACTTGCCATTTGCTTTCTGGTATCGGTCACGGCACATGCTCAGTCGGGATCTTATCTGCTTGCTGTGGATGTGAAGGAGAAAAGCATGCTTTCCATTCAGGGGAAAAGTAATGTTGTAGACTTTAAATTTGATCAGCCCGGTAATAGGTTTATCGGTAAAAAACTGTATATAAATGCATCCCGCAGGAACGACAGGCTTTATCTAAGCGAAAGCAGCCTGGAAATTCCTGTAAAAAATTTCATATCAGGCAACAGGATGGCGTTGAGAGATTTTCATAAGCTTGTGAAGTCGGATGAATATCCTGTCATGCATATAGCACTCGATCATGTGAGGTTGTCAGACGAGTCTTTAGGTGAAGTCGGTGACGCTGTGATAGACGTCACAATTACAGGGGTCACCAAAAGATATACCGTTCCGGTTACTGCGAAAAGGAATGGAAATAATTTCACATTCGATGTGAAAAAATCAATTAATATCCGCGACTTTAACCTGACTCCACCTGTCCACATGATGGGGATGCTGAAAGTGGACGAATGGATCACTATTAATCTTTTTATGGAGTGCGGCATCATGCCGGTCGACCAAGCGGAGCTTGTTCGGTAATTATCTTTTTTTGAAATGCTCCCGGTATAACCCAGGGAGTTTTTTCTATTTTTCCATTAATTTTCTGATTTCATCACCCCGTACATCTTCCAGCATGTCGAAACGATGTTTATCCTGCATGTGGAGCGTCGCTTTTTTATCCACCTGCGAAGAACGGAACGGACTGGAGACATGCAATGTCGTGGTACGGGCAGCTCTTGTGGCACCCGTGATCAACGAGATTGCTTTTCCGAGCAATGGATCGTTAGTGTTGCCAAATTCAAACAAGAACAGTTCATCACCAGTTTCAACCATACCATCAGGGTTGAATTCGTCCACCTCATAATTGGGTGTGAAGCCCGCAGTAAAGTCTGATTTCCCCAGACTGTTGAAATATTTCACTACAATTGGCTGCATCCCCCATTTGTTTTTGGGATCTTCCTCCTCGTAGATGGAGATAGAACCCACATTTTTTCCGTAGGTTGTTTCACCGATCAGTATTACTTCCATGTAGGGTTTCAGGCCGTTGATGATGAACTCGCTGGCGGAAGCAGTCCATCCGCTGGTAAGTACATAAAGTCGCGGCAGGTTTAAAGAGGGTACATCGGTTATTTTCACCCATGAAATCACATTGCCTTTGTCATCTATTTTGGCCGTATCGATCTGTGAAATAAAGTAATCCTTGTTGTAATTGGCTCCATACTCCTTTAGCAGCGCATTGTGCACAAAGGAGTTATATTGGGAGGTGGTGAGCACGTTGCTGGTGGATCTGTTTTTCACTAGGGCACTTGCCAGGGCAATAGCCGAAGAGACCGCACCACCGCTGTTATAGCGGAGGTCGAGTACCATCTCGTTGACTCCCTGTGCTTTCATGGCATCCAGCCTGTTCATTAGCAGTTTGTCGTAGTCGTAACTGTCATCCCCCTTATCCCGGGCAAAGAAGTTGTATACAAGATACCCAATCTTCTTACTGTCGATAGTATATACACTGTCTTTATAGACCGGATTTTCGGCGTAGTTGTTGTGCATCTGAATGGTCACGTTTCCGCTGTTTTGCAGGTTATAGGTCGATGTGGCAGAATCAAGGCGCCAGTCGGCCATCGAGAGATTTTTTGTTCCCGTGCCCCCGAACAGGGTTTTGTAATTCTGGGGTGTGATGTTCTGCCCGTTTATTTTGGTGATGAACCGGCCTCTGTCGATTCCTTTCGAGTCGGCATCGGTGCCGCTCATCGGGTAAAGCACCAAAGCGTAATAGTGGGTCTTAGCCTGATCTGCCCAGACGAGGATGTATTCAAAACCGATCTCATCTGATCTTACCCCGCTCAGATCGTTTAACAGTTCCACATAGTCTTCCTGAATCCAGGAGAACCTGTCACCCTCGGGATTGGAGGTGGCATTATACTTATAGAGGATTGAATTGAAAAAATCGGCAGGATTGAGTGAGTAGTTCGGTTTTTTGGAAAGTTTATCATTCCACAAATAGTATATCGACATCTGGTCGTAGATCCATCTGTTTACATACTTGTTGTTTGATATTGCCGCGGAAGTAGTGATGGTGGCATCACCCGATATGTTGGCATCTGTGACAGACACGAGGGTACCATCACTCAATGTGGTACTTGCTCCGGGAGGAGTCACGGAGTTATCTATTACCGCATTCACCCTATTTGTATATCCACTTTCATATTCTAATGTGAAGGTCCTGGTGGAGGCATTATACGTGGCTGCCACCAGTTCCCCCTTAGTGGCAGCGGGATCATCGTTTTTGCAGGAGATAGAAACAACCAATAGGATGGAGAGTGTGAGGAAACAGACAAATATTTTTTTCATATGTAGAATCTTAGCGGGATGATTATTTGAACCTAAGACTGCGAAAGTATCGATTAATTTAATTCCTTGGAGAAAATATCAGAATTTTAACTCTCCTTTGCCCTGTCGCACAATGATTGGTTCATCGGAAGTACAGTCTATCACAGTGGAGCCTTCTATGCCTCCTACGCCGCCATCTATCACAATATCGGCGATATCGCCCCATTTTTCAAATATCAATTCGGGATCGGTGATATATTCAACTTCCAGATTGTCATCCTTTACTGAGGTGTTTAGCACCGGATTTCCCATCTGCGAAACAATCTCGCGGATAATATTGTTGTCCGGTACGCGGATACCTACGGTTTTTTTGTTTTTATATATTTTGGGAAGGGAGGACGTGGTCGGTAATATAAATGTGAAAGGGCCTGGAAGATTCCTTTTCATCAGTTTAAAGGTAGGAGTGCTGACCTTCGCATATTCACTCATTATGCTCAGGTCGTTGCAGATAATGGATAAATTGCTTTTCTGCGGATTAATCCCTTTCAGATCGCAAATCTTCTCTACAGCACGCACGTTCAGTGCATCACAGCCAATGCCGTAAAGTGTATCGGTAGGATAGATCACGATACCTCCCTCACGCAAAACGGAGACGACTTTCTCTATTTCGCGTGGATGGGGATTTTCGTTGTATATCTTTATCAGCATAACGCACAAATGTAGTGAAAGCCGAGCGAAAAGCCAAACTTGTTTGGGGTTTTCCGAGGCGCATGCTAGAATTTAAAAATGTATAAAAAATAGCTCCAATCGATGGATCGAAGCTATTTTAATGTCGGTTAGCGAAAAATTATCCGTAAATCACATTCCCGTTTTCATCCTTGTTCTCGTCGAGCCCGTTGCTGTACTGTTTCATTGCGCGCAGACTCATGCCCATGCTGGAGAACCCGCCGTCGTTATACAGATTCTGCATGGTGATCTTGCGGGTAAGATCGGAGAACATGACGATGCAGTAGTCCGCTGCATCGTCGGCTGTAGCATTTCCCAGCGGGGCCATACGTTCCGAAAAGTCCATCAGGTCGGTCATTCCTTTCACGCCACTTCCGGCAGTGGTCATGGTGGGCGACTGAGAAATGGTATTTACGCGTACTCCCTTGTCGCGTCCGTAAATGTAACCGAAGCTGCGGGTAATGGATTCAAGCAGCGCCTTGGCGTCAGCCATGTCATTGTATCCGTAAAATACGCGTTGGGCCGCTACATAAGTGAGAGCGAGAATGGAACCGCCACGTTCAATTGCGTCTAGCTTGCGGGCTACCTGCAGCATTTTATGATAAGAAATGGCAGATATGTCGAGGGTCTTCATCAGCATGTCGTAATCCAGATCGTCGTAGGTCCTTTTCTTGCGTACGTTCGGCGACATACCGATTGAATGAAGAACAAAATCGATTTTACCACCCAGAATCTCCATCGATTTGGTGAAAACCATCTCAAGATCATCTACATTGGTTGCATCAGCAGGCAGTATCTCGGCATTGAGTTTCGCACCCAGCTGGGCAGTATCGCCCATTCTAACGGCAACGGGTGTGTTGGACAATGTGATAGTGGCACCTTCCTCAACGGCTTTCTCAGCTACCTTCCAGGCAATGGACATATCGTTCAACGCACCGAAAATAATCCCTCTTTTTCCTTTTAATAGATTGTGACTCATAATTTTTATCAATTTAGAACAGCCGGCAAGTTTTTTACCGGATTCGCTGTGATTATTTTTCAATCAAAAACTGCGCAAATTTACAAAAAATGTGCAATAACTAAACAGATAAATACAAAATAAGTTCTCTCAGGAATTATTTTCGTGAGTTTGTCTTAAGCCATGTCTCTTTTTTCCTCTTCGATTGTGATTCCTTTCCAGACAAATGCAGCGATAGCGGCACCGAGTAAAGGGGCTACAATAAATAACCAGAGCTGTGACAGTGCCGTTCCTCCTTCAAAAATTGCCGGACCTATGCTACGGGCCGGGTTCACTGATGTGCCTGTAATTGGAATACAAACAATATGTATCAAAACAAGCGTGAGGCCGATTGCCAGCCCGGCAAATTTGTTAAGGCCGTTTTTAGCAGTTACTCCCAATACCACCAATACGAAAATAAAGGTGAATACTGTCTCTGCCACAAAAGCCACACCCATTTGTCCCTGGGCAAAACCGTTGGCACCCGTGAGCGTTGTAATGGAACCGGAATCCTTTGCCAAAAACCAAAGGATGGATGAACCGATGACGGCGCCGATCACCTGGAAGAGCATGTACATTCCCGCATCTTTACCACTCATCCTGCCCGATAGAAAAACACCCAGCGTGATAGCCGGGTTTATGTGACATCCCGAAATGCTTCCTATACCGTAAGCCATGGCTATGACTGACAGTCCGAAGGCAAAAGCAACTCCCAGCGTGCCCACTGAATCAAAGGGTTGCCCGGCACCCGCAAAGACTGCCGCCCCGCAACCCATTAGTACAAGTACCATTGTTCCGATCATTTCTGCTACATACTTCTTCATGATTTTTGAATTTATTGTGAAACAAATATTCTGCAAGATAAAATATTATTTTAATATCAGAGTGACCGGGACTGAATTTGAGGTATTAATCCCCGATGTTTTTACCAATTTTTTGCTTATGATTTTGAACATTTTGCCGACGGATTGTTTTAATGATTGGTTGAAAGATGATGACAATTACATATATTTATCACAGCTGTTACCTGATCGAATTCATCGGATGTTCCGTGATTATTGATTATTACAGGGACGCACCGCGTGAGGATGGTTCAAAATGGGTGAATGATTATCTGCTCAATAAGGAAGATGATCTGTATGTGCTTTGTACGCATTCACATTCCGATCATTTTAACCCGGATATACTGAACTGGAGACAACGAAAGGAGAATATCACCTATATTTTTTCCGATGAACTGAAAGAGAACGGGAAAATCGATGCAAAAGTTTACTATCTCAGAAAAGAACAAACTTTTGAGGATGCGCGGATTAAAGTCATGGCATATGGTTCTACCGATATCGGGGGATCTTTTCTGATTGGCTGTAACGGGCGTTTACTTTTCCACGCTGGAGATCTGAACAACTGGCATTGGAATGAAGAGGTGGGAAAGGCAGAATCGCTCACCTATGAAAATAATTACCTGTGCGAGCTTGAGTTGCTGGCCGAAAAAACCGATCATCTGCATGTAGCCATGTTTCCGATAGATCCCCGCCTGGGTAAGGAGTATATGCGCGGAGCGAAACAATTTGTTTCGCGCATACATACTGCTTATTTTTTCCCGATGCACTTTGGAGAACAATATGAAAAGGCGAACCGATTCGGGGAAACAGCGGCGCAATATGGTTGCAGATACATGCCGATATCTCAGCCGGGACAAATATTTACACTGATATAAAAGCAACAAGGGAAGGAATGAAACGGTGTGATCAAGTGATCAGCATTTATGGTGTGCGAAGGAAGGCAAGCAACTACACCGAAAAAACGGATAAAATAACTAAAAACAATGGAAATAAAAGCAAGATTCGACCACTACAATATCAATGTGCTGGATTTGAAAAAAAGTATTACATTTTATGACAAGGCGTTGGGTTTGAAAGAGGTGCGAAGAAAAGAAGCCTCTGACGGATCATATATTCTTGTTTTTCTGGGAGATGGGATAACCGGTTTCACCCTGGAGCTGACCTGGCTCAGGGACTGGGATCGGCCCTATAATATGGGAGATAATGAACAGCATCTTTGCCTACGCGTGGACGGAGATTACGATGAGACGAGAGCCTACCATAAAGAGATGGGATGTGTCTGTTATGAAAATACCGACATGGGACTTTATTTTATCATCGATCCCGACGGATATTGGATAGAAGTATTACCTTTGAAGAAATAACCGATTAAAAAAATGGACTTTTTCAACTATAGCCGCCGCCCTACCATTGATGTGCATGTAGGCAATGTCACGATGGGTGGCAATCATCCGGTCGTGATACAGACAATGACCAGCACCAATACGCTCGATACGGAAGCCAGTGTGGCGCAGTGTGAACGAATCATCGCGTCCGGTGCGGACCTGATTCGTCTGACCACGCAGGGGGTACGTGAAGCGAACAATTTGCGGGAAATTCACCGGCAGTTGAGAGATAAAGGCTATACAACGCCTTTGTCTGCCGATATTCATTTTAACCCGCGTGCTGCTGAAGTGGCGGCCACCATTGCCGAAAAAGTGCGTATTAACCCCGGCAATTACGTGGACAAACAGAAGACTTTTGCCGAGTTGGAATATACCGAAGAGGAATATGCAGCGGAACTGGAGAAGATTCGTACCAAAGTCGTCACCTTTCTTCAGATTTGTAGAGAGCATGGTACAGCTGTACGTATAGGGGTGAACCATGGATCGCTTTCCGACCGTATCATGTCGCGTTACGGAGATACACCGGAAGGGATGGTGGAATCTTGCATGGAGTATTTACGCATTGCGGTGGATGAAGGTTTTACCGATATTGTGATATCGATGAAGGCTTCCAATACGCTGCTGATGACCAAGGCGGTACGCCTGTTGGTGGACAGGATGGATAAAGAGGGGATTCATTTTCCGCTTCACCTGGGTGTGACTGAAGCAGGTAACGGTGAAGACGGAAGAATGAAGTCGGCGGTAGGCATCGGAGCATTGCTGAGTGATGGCATGGGAGATACCATTCGTGTTTCACTGAGTGAAGATCCGGAGGCGGAAGTGCCCGTAGCCCGAAAGCTGGTGGATTACGTGATGCAACGGCAAAATCATCCACACATTGAAGGACGACAATTTCCCGGATTCTCTCCATTTGCGACTGATCGGCGCGAAACGAAAGCAGTTTGGAATATAGGTGGTGATTTTCTGCCGGTGGTCATATCTGACAGGAGCCGGATCGGTGACATGGATATCAATCCTCATTTTATCCCGGACTATATCTACACGGGAAGTCATGTACCCGATAATTTTCCCAGAGGAATGAAATCTATTGTTGATTTTGCGCAATGGAAGGAGAGGATAGATCATTATCCCCTCTTTACGGCCGATGAGATAGGCAGCATGGAAGCATGTCCGGCACAGGTGAAGTTTCTACGTCTTTCCTATCCGCAACTGACTGATGAGATGATTGTCCTCCTGAAGGAAATACTTGGTGTGGTGATTATACTCACAACAGAACATCAGAACGGAGTAGGAGAACAGCGGGCATTTTTCCATGCCTTACTGAATGCGGACTGTCGTGTACCGGTGGTACTGCAGCGAAGTTATTCAGAAGATGAACCGGAAGATATACAGCTCAAAGGAGGGGTGGATTTTGGAACGCTGCTTTTAGACGGATTTGGCAATGGGATGATGTTGAGCAACGAAGGGAAAATTAACATTACCGATCTTGATGCCTATTCTTTCGGGATCCTGCAGGCAGCACGTGTACGCACAAGCAAGACTGAGTTCATCTCCTGTCCCAGTTGCGGAAGAACTCTGTTTGATCTCCAGACCACCGTTGCACTTGTACAGAAACATTTTTCCCATCTCAAACATCTGAAGATCGGGGTGATGGGCTGTATTGTAAATGGCGTGGGAGAGATGGCCGATGCAGATTATGGTTATGTGGGCGCTGAACATGGAAAAATATCCCTTTACCGGAAAAAACAGCTTGTGGAGAAAAATATCCCCCAGGCAGAAGCAGTGGAGCATCTTATTCAGCTTATCAAGGATCATGGCGATTGGATTGAGCCGGAGGTCAATTAACCTGATAAATAACGGGAATATCTGGTGAAGATTCGTCGGAAACAACCGGTATAGTATTACAAAGGCAGCCTTTCGCTGCCTTTTATCTGTTACTTACCCACTGTAATATGCACCGGTGTGGGGTTTACAAGATTGTCACTTACCGGGCAACGCTGTTCAACAACTTTTAGCCATTGCCCCAGTGTGTTGGCATCGGCATCCGTATCCGGGATGATTTCTACGTCAATTCTTTTAAACCCTGCTCTTTCGCTAGTGGCCATGCCCAGATGTTTATCCGGGTCGAGCACGCCCGCCAGATTTATTTTTACACTCCTCAGGGTGAAATTCAACTCTTTGGCCACCAGGTGACACATGACATTCAAGCACCCTGAAAGGGCAATCAAAGTATATTCAACCGGATTTGGGCCGTCATTGGTGCCATTCAGCTCTTCGGGTTCATCAATAATTGTTTCAAAACCTCTTGTCTTCGCAATGGTCTTGGTCGGGCTCTCGCTGTGCGCTTTTACGCGAAAAGTAATGTCAGACATAAATATACAATTAAATTAATTTAAGTTATGCAAGTCATTCAAACTTACTTGCAAAACTTACGTGTTTATTTTTGTAACAAAGGTAAAGATCCTGTTTTGATGGTGAAATAACACATTTGTGGTATTTTTCACAGACAGGCCGCGATAAATCACTGATTTGAGGGGACGTAAACAGGATCCCATCATCAGTGTGGTGATGAAGCATGAAGTGCCGCTTCTAAACCGTCAATACGAAGCGGCGCAATATTTACGTGAAACCGCCGTTGATTTAAAGGAAAATCATTTGGTTTTCTCCGGAAAAAGCAGTAATATTGCACCCGCTTTTGATCGAAACAACTCAAAAACAAAGGTCCCATAGCTCAGTTGGTTAGAGCACCTGACTCATAATCAGGGAGTCCTTGGTTCAAGCCCAAGTGGGACCAC